>Ga0306906_1000115_pt1 | contig 44324 bp, 37 predicted proteins | sample AntRauTorcE11897_FD_190405 | JGI IMG/M metagenome (GOLD analysis project Ga0306906, IMG submission 190405) | Saline lake microbial communities from Rauer Islands, Antarctica - Metagenome Torckler E11 #897 (v2) (version 2) | ecosystem: Environmental > Aquatic > Non-marine Saline and Alkaline >...
AAACAGATATATATAGGTCGGATTGCTAATCCGCCCCGAACTATTTAACCGCAGAGACGCTGAGGAGCGCGGAGGGCAAATATCACAAGCGAGGGAATGAATTACGTCGCTATTAAATCTGAAATTCACTCCAAATACTTTTCCAGCGTTTCTATCAATTTCTCACCCCGTAAGTTGCCGCCTGTTTCAAGTACATTGCCATCCGGTCCGATCAGGTATTTAGTGGGGTAGCCCCGCACTAAAAATTTGGCGCTAAAACCGGAGCCTTCATCACCCGGTTCCCAGTTGTTCAGCGATCCTGCCCAGAAAATGGTGGCATCATCTGGGGTTGATTCCGGCACCACTACTTCAAATGAAATCGTTACGCTATCGCCGGATGATTCTTGTGCATAACTAAAGCAGGATGATAAGGTGATGAGAATGCCCGATAAAATGAATACCTTCATAATCGTAATGATGAAATTAATTTTTATACTGAATAATTAGTATAAATAATCAAAAAAGGCAAACTGCTTATATTTTGAAAACCTCTGCCAAGTACATAGCCGACCGCATCCGGCTGATGATTGCCACCAAGCAATTTCAGGTGGGAGAAGTGTTGCCCTCCACGCGAGCTTTGGGGCAGCAGCTGGAGTCCAGCTTTCACACCGTGCGTAAGGCGTATCACATCTTGGGTGATGAGGGACTGGTGCGCGGTGAGCAGGGACGCGGCTTCATTGTAGAGCGGCAAAATACCAATCTTGATAAGAGCGACCGGCTGGAAATTGGCGCCGAAAAAATGCGCAAGCTGCTCGAAGAGCTGGTGGGGTACGGGCTGGATGATTCTGAGATTGATGAACTTTTTCAGGAACAGTTGAGCTACATGGATTGGCCCGACCGCATTGAAAGCTGCGCCACCGTAGGTGAAACCGGCGAACTGGGCCGTATGCTGGCTGATGCCATTCGTAGCGAAGTAGGCGTGCGCAGCACCGTATTAATGCCCGATGAATACAACAAAACGGTGAAGTATGATGCCCTTTTTGTACCTGTTCAGTTGGTGAATAAATTCCGGGGTTTTGCTGAAAAAGGGCGTCTGCTGCCTATTGTCTATAGTATTCATCCCGATACATTGCTTTCGATTGTGGATCGTGCGGCCATTGAAACCATCGGACTGGTGGTAGCCGAAGATGATACAATCCCGAAGATTATCAACTCGCTGAAGGCCAATATTAATTTTGAGGGATCGTTTGTGGCGGGATCAACCTACGGTAAATCGTTGCCGCTTTTCGTGCGGGATACCGATCTTATAATCTATACATCCGAATGTGCCAAGCTGATTGAAGAGAAAATACCGGAACGCCGCCGCGTGCAGCTAAAGTATCAAATTTCAAAAAAGAGTGCCGATACTATTCGTGCGGAATTGTGGGACCAATAGGAATTATGAATTTTGAATTATGAATTAGAAATTAAGAATTACCAATAAGCTTGATTTTTGCTCTTATATTTCCAGCTATCAGCTATAAACAACTCAACAACATGCGTCCTTATATTTTGTCAGAAAGCAACTGGAAAACATTGAAAACCCAGCAGGTAGATCTGGCAATTTTGCCATGGGGCGCTACAGAGGCGCATAATTATCATCTGCCGTACGGAACCGATAATATTGAAGGAGAAGAGATTGCAGCGGAAGCCGGTCGATTGGCTTGGGAAGCCGATGCCAAAATTATAGTTTTACCGACTATTCCATTTGGAGTGAATACGGGCCAGACCGACATCAAACTTGATATAAATATGCACCCAAGTACGCAGGCAGCCGTTCTGAATGATATCATAGAAGTGTTGAATCGTCAAAAAATTTACAAGCTTCTTATTTTAAATAGCCATGGAGGCAATAATTTTAAACCCATAATACGCGAGCTGGGAGTGAAATATCCCCGGATGTTTATTGCTTTTTGTGATTGGTTCAGGGCTATAGACAAACGTAACTTTTTTGATAATCCCGATGGAGATCACGCAGATGAAATGGAAACCAGCATGGTTATGCACCTGCGTCCGCATTTAGTACGACCATTGGATGAGGCTGGTGATGGAAAAGCCAGGCAATATAAAATTAAAGCGTTGCGGGAAAACTGGGCTTGGGCCGAACGGAAATGGTCGGAGGTGACCGAAGATACCGGTGTAGGAGATCCGCGAAAGGCAACGGCCGATAAAGGGAAAGCTTATTTTAAGGCTGTCACGGAAAAAGTAAGCCGGTTATTTATCGATCTTGCCGAGGCTGATTTAGATGATATGTATGAATGAGGAATGTAGAATTAAAATGGGCTATTGATTTGGCTGTTTTCAGCTATGATTTAATTTTAAGTCAAAAGTCAAAAGTCAAAAGTCAAAAATTGGCCGACTTGTAAGCTGCAGACCTTAAGACCTTTGACCCCATGTACGGGTTCTTAAAACCAATAAATTTAATTAGCAATTGACTGATAAAGACACTAAAAATCTCATCAAGAAAGCCATTAAGGCAGTGGAGGCGGAGATTGAGGCCGTTCGGGAAAAGCCGGCACGTGACATTCTTTTTGAAGGTAAGCGGCGTCCTCATCATCCGCCCGGAGTATTTTATTATGAGTTTCAATCGAAGAATAATTCCATCCGATTTGCAGAGGTCATCAAAGGAGAGATGGACGGACAGGAAGATGAACTGGAGTTGTATCCGGTGGAAGTAGATGAGGATACGGTGGTGCTGCACTTTCCGCATAACATGGGCGATGCGATTCCTAAAGTACAGTTGGAGTGGGAGAACGATTTTATACTGCGCCGGCTGCGGCGGAAGCTGGAAAAACTGCTTGATGACAGCCGGGAAAACAATCGTAAGAAAGTGGGGCAGCTATTTGCGCCGGACGCCGACCAGCTCCATCACCCCGATGATAACACCCGCGTAGCCGATGACAGCAGCCGCAACGAGGCCCAGCACGAGGCGCTCATAAAATCCAACCAAAATGAAGTGCTGTTCGTATGGGGGCCGCCGGGCACGGGCAAAACATCTACCTTGGGTTTTATGATGGCCAACTACCTGCTCAAAGGCAAGCGCGTGTTGTTTGCATCGAACACCAATCGGGCGGTTGATGTAGGGCTGCTCAGCCTTTTAGAGGCACTGATTGGCATCGAAAAGGAATATATGGAAGACGAGGTTACCCGCTTTGGCGAAATTGCGCTGGAAAATAAACGCCTGGAGCAGCGGCTTTTTGAGCACAAGATCCGGCAGCGTAAACAGGAACAGGAGCAAGAAGCGGCGAAAATTTCCGGGGTGTTGGATAAATATCAAAACCTGCAGCGCGAAATTGACAAGCTTATAGACTTGGGCGAAAAGGTGCCGCAGGAGCTTGATGATGAAATTAACCGGCTGGGTGAAATGCTGGATGAGCACGGCGGAGAGGAGGCGGCCGAGGAGAAAATCGACGATTTGATGACCGTTAACGAGCGCAGCGAGCTGATGAAATGCCGGCTGGTGGGAACCACGCTGGCCAGGGTTTGCACCTCCGACCTTTTCAGCGGACAACCCTTTGATGCCGTGGTGATTGACGAAGCCTCTATGGCCAACCTGCCCTACCTTATGGTGCTGGCTGCCAAAGCCAAGGAGCATATCATTGTGGTGGGCGACCCCATGCAGCTGCCGCCCATAGCGCTAACTACCAAGCCGGCTTCCCGAAAATTTCTGGAACAGGATATTTTTACCTTTGCATCTAATTCCAAATCGACCGAAGATCTATTTCAATGGCACGATTTTAATCGCCCTATCACCACTTTTTTAAATAAACAATATCGGCTAAATCAGGACCTTGCCGATGTGTTAAGCACCGTTTTTTATGAGGGCCGGCTTGATACTTCATCGTCCGATACTCCAAACGAATTATCCGATGGCAAAGCTGAAAGGACGACCGTCAACGTCATAGATTCCACTAAATACGGCACCCGGTTGCGGCAAAAAGATGAGGGGCGCGGGTTTAGTCCGGTTAATGAAGTGCACCTGATGCTGATTCTGAAAATTGTAAAGCGATTGGTAATAAATAATCATGTACCTATGGATCAAATTGGGGTGATTGTGCCCTTCCGTAATACCGTATATGATGTACGGCGCGCGTTGTACGCTGAGGGCTACGAACTGGTTGAGGTGGGCACCATTCACACCTTTCAGGGGCGCGAAAAGCAGGTCATTATTTTTGATACCGTGATGAGCGGCGAACAGCAGGGCGGCCGCAAACGCCACTATTCGGTGCGCCCGTTTGATGAGGATAAAAATGGGCTGAGCGTGCCCCGGCTGCTAAATGTAGCCTTCTCGCGCAGTAAAGACCGGCTGGTTATTCTGGCTGATATGGATCACATCAACAAAATTTACCCGGATAAATATTTGGGCCGTTTACTGCATGAATTTCAGGAAAAAGAGAACGCAGACTAAAGTGGTATCTTTTTGGGCTGGCCTCAACTCAGTGCTGCCAAGGTATACTACTGAGCTACCGTAACAGGTTTTGGGATTTCAACTGCCTCAGAACCGGGTAAAAATGTAGGCCGATTTGCCTAATCGGCCGGTAGTATTTACCCTCCGCTTCCGCAGTGGAGCAAAACACACCCCGACCTTCCGAAAACCACGGAAGCCCACCCCTCTCGAGAGGGGAATTATTCTTGCAGGATTTGGGATTTTTGGGCTCGGTTCAGGAACGTTGAAGCGTGCAACATAGTCCCCTCCTTGGAGGGGTGCCCGCCGGATGGCGGACGGGGTGGGTCAATGCAGGAAAAAAAGGCTCTGGAGAAATAATCATTTTTATTATTTCTCATTCACTCGGTCAAGCTGACCGAGCTACGTGTGGCTTTGTGTAGATCGGGCATCTTGGCCCGATTGTTTCCCCGTTTCTGCAGCGGAGCATATCCACGACAAGGCTTCGATGAGCAGGTCCGCTTCGACGTTACGGTAAATATTGCTGTACAAACTTCAAAAATAGGATATTTTGGCACATTTTGTTATCTAATTAGCTTATGGTACAATTACAACGATAAAAATATTCGCATTATGAAAAAGTTATTATTTCTTTTTACGATTGCAGTAACTCTTATGATTGCCGGTTGCGCCAACACCTCCAAGCAGTCGGAACAAGACCGCATGAATGAAGAGGAAAAAATGACTTCTATGGAGGCCGGCTTCACCACAGTAGAAAGTCAAAACAGCGTGGACGATACCTACCAAAACCTGGTGCAAGCCATCGAAAGCAAAAAGGCAATATCAATTATCGCCGAATTGAATCATACCGAAAATGCCGCCTCGGTAGATATGGATCTGCGACCCACGCGCATCCTCATGTTTGGCAACCCCAAGTTGGGTACGCCGTTAATGCAGGCCGGCCAAACCGCGGGATTGGATTTGCCGCAGAAAATGCTGGTGTATGAAAATGCTGAGGGAGAGGTGTTTATCGCTTATAACGATCCGGCTTATCTGGCCGAACGCCATAATATTGAAGGACAGAAAAAAGTGTTGAATAAAATTTCGGGAGCGCTTGAAAAATTGGCCGAAGGTGCAGCAGCTGGTGAATAATTCAACTTATATCAAACCTCCAAGGTTTTGGAAACCTTGGAGGTTTTTAGCATAGTTTCAAAAGTCGTCCTCTTCATATCGCCGGGCCAGTCGCACTTCATCAACCCGCTCAAATTCAGACAGTTTTTCGGCGTTCAGCGAAGCCACCGTCATTTCGCGTTTGCCCAGCGCACCCGGGGCTTTGGCCAAATGCCAGCCTGCAGCGGCCATGGCACCTTTGGCTTTTGAAGCGGCGCAGTAGGTGGAAAGAATGCAATCTTTGGCACTGAAGGATTTTAACTTTCGGAAAACAGTTTTGACCCACAGCTCGGGATTAACGTTCGGGGAAAACGCATCATGAAAAATAAAATCAGCCTGCAAAGCCGGGGCCGTGAAATCTGCGAAGCGACCGTTAAAGATATAAGCTGTTAAGTGATCATTGAGTGCAAAGGTATTCAGGCCGGTCCCGAGATTTGAAAAAATATCATCAAGGGTTTTACCAAGTTCAGGGTGATGCAGGTGCTGCCCGAAATTTAATTGTTTGGCCGTTTCGGCTTTTATCGGAAAAGCTTCAATGCTGTAGTATCGAATGGTTGTTTTTGGGCCTAATTTTTGCAGTGCATCTATCAGCAGCAGTAGATTCAAGCCGGTGCCAAAGCCCACTTCCAGGATAGCAATTTCTTCCTTACTGCCAAGGGCGTCCATCAGCCCGTTAACCTCAAAAAAATTGTGCTTGCTTTCGGCCACCGCGCCATTGGGGTTGTGATAGTACTGGTCAAATCGTGTAGAATAAAGCGTGTGGGAACCGTCTTGGGTGAGTTTTAAGATTGGGTTTTTTGTTGAAGAGTCATTCATAATATGAGTAATAAATGAAACTGCTGAGGACGCGAAGGATATGCTGAGAAAAACCTCCGTGAAACTCTGCGAATACCTCAGTGCACCTCTGTGGTAAAACTTAGATCATTTTTTTATAACTTAGAACTTAGTGATAATTTGAAAATAGAAAATTATGGATTTATCCCAAATCAAACAGCTGGCAGAAGACGGTTTGCAGGAGATGATTGAAATACGCCGCCACCTGCACCGCCATCCTGAAGTGAGCTACCAGGAATTTGAAACCACCGAATTTATCATCGAAAAGCTTGAAGCCATGGGTATAGCAGTAGATCAACCGCTGGAAACGGGTTGCGTGGGTATAATTCAGGGTGATCCGTCATCAGATACCGTCATTGCCCTGCGGGGTGATATTGATGCGTTGGCCATGGATGAGGGGGGCGAAGCCAAGGCCGGATTTATGTCCCAAAATGAGGGGGCAGCGCACTGCTGCGGTCACGATGGTCACACGGCCAATTTGCTGGGTACGGCGCGCATTCTTATGGAGTGCAAAGAGCAAATTGAGGGAACCGTACTGCTCATTTTCCAGCCCGGTGAGGAAAAACTGCCCGGCGGCGGACGGTTACTTTGTGAAACGGGCTATCTGCAAGAAAAAGGCGTAGACGCCATTTTCGGGCTTCACACCTACCCGCACCTTGAAACCGGAAAAATTGCCCTCCGCGATGGTCCACTTATGGCGCGCCCCGACGAATTTGAGATTGAAATTATTGGGAAAGGCGGCCATGCAGCCTATCCCCATGATACGGTTGACCCCATAGTGATGGCCGGGCAGGTAGTTACGCAGTTGCAGACTATTGTCAGCCGCTCGATAAATCCCACAGAACCCGCCGTGTTGACGATCGGAAAAATTCAGGGTGGCTCAGCTTTTAACATCATACCGGAAAAAGTGTTTCTGAAAGGAACCGTTCGTACTTTTTCAGAAGAAAATGCCATGCTGATTAAAAAGCGCATGGAACAAATCATAAAAGGGATTACAGAGGGGGCCGGAGGAACGTATAAATTTGCATTCAATGAGGGATATCCGGCGGTGGTAAATGACCCAAGAACAACTGAAGTGGTAAAAACCACAGCTAAAAAAATAGCGGGCGATGAAAATGTCCAAATTATGGATGAGCCCATCATGGCGGGCGAAGATTTTGCGTTTTATCAGCAGGAGTTTCCGGGCACCTTTTTCTTTTTGGGAAGCGGCAATGAGCAGCGTGATTCCACGTACTCCCTGCATCACCCCAAATACAATATTGATGAGCAATGCCTGAAAACCGGCGCCGCGCTGATGGCTGCACTGGTATTTCAGGAGATTCCGGAAAAGTATTAACTGTGAAGGCCGAAATTTTTTTTATTGGAGAGTGTTAAGGATTTATTTCTTAGATAATAACCTACAATAGATAAGTCATTCTGAACCAAGCTACGTAGGCCGTGCTTCGGCAGGCATGGCTTGATTCGGAATCTCGTATAGCCACAAGCGTTGTTTTAAGAGAAACTTTAACAACGTTAAAAAAAAACAGATATGAAACAAACCTCATTCTGGGAGCAAAAAACGTTCCATCAGCCCTATGATTTGATCATCATCGGCGCGGGTATTGTCGGACTTTCATCAGCTCTTTTTTACCGGCGGCAGCATCCCGATGCGCGCATTTTAGTGCTCGATAAAGGCCCCATCCCTGAAGGAGCCAGTACCCGTAATGCCGGCTTTGCCTGCACCGGCTCCATCACCGAGCACGTGGCGGACATTGAAAAGGAGGCTAAGAAAAATATCAAAAAGCGCTTGAAAATGCGTTATGAGGGACTTCATTTGCTGCGCAAAACGCTGGGTGATAAGGCAATTGGTTATGATAATTGCGGGGGGTTTGAAATTTTTACGGAAGATGCTAAGTATGAAGAGGCCTGCAGCTACATCGGATCATTTAACCGGTGGATGAGCAATTTAGCAGGCGAAAAAATGGTGTACAAGCCTGATACCCTTAACGGCTATCCCGCTATTTATAATCGCCTGGAGGGCGCGATTCACCCCGGACGCATGATGCAGGCGTTGATTGCGAACGTATCGCAACATGGAATTACCATTCGTTGGAATACGGAGGTTCAGAAAATTGATGGGAATGGTTCTGTAAATTTGGATGGGGGTACCGCTATTGAGGGCGATCAGATTTTAGTTGCTTGCAATGGGTTTACCCGGCGGCTGATGCCGGAAATTTTGGTACGCCCGGCGCGCGGTTATATTATGGTGAGCGAGGAGTGGCCTGATATACCCTGGAAGGGCACCTTTAACTTTGACCGAGGCTATATTTATTTCCGCAATATCGGTAATCGCCTGCTTATTGGCGGCGGCCGTAACCGGGCCATTGAAGATGAGGAACAAGATGAATTCGGGACTAATGAAACCGTAAAAACGTATTTACAGGACTTTGCCCGCGAAGTGCTACATTTGCCGCAGAATCTATCTTTTGAATATGAATGGTCGGGCATTATGGGATTCACTTCCACCAAAACGCCGGTTGTAAAACGGCTTGATGATGACCGTGTAGTGGCCGCAGGTTTGAGCGGCATGGGCATTGCCATTGGCATGAAAGTGGGCAAAGAAGCTGCGCGCATCTTAATTCAAAAATAACAATAACACATTGAGTGGCTAAAAAAAGCTTCTGTGTCATCCTGAACTTGTTTCAGGATCTCGTAATGCTTGAAATCGCTGAAATAGACAGTAATTTGATCAACGCTGATCATCAGCATGAGATCCCGGATCGGAGTCCGGGATGACATAGGCAGAGATTACCTACGTTTTAGTCCATAATCTTAACCAGTTAACGCCTAAAAATAATCAAATTTTAAACGGGTTCTAATGGCAACACGAAAATCATTTTTGAAAACCCTTGTACTCAGCGGATTAGTGCCGCTGCGTAAATTTTCATTTTCTCAATCCAAGGTTAAAGCCGACGGACCGGTCGTGATTTCAACCTGGAGGCACGGCCTTGAAGCCAATAAAGGAGCCTGGAAAATACTGAATAGCGGTGGCTCCCCAAAGCGGTACCCGGTGCACATCCCAGTATGGTACGCGGTAGGTGGCCTGATCACGCAGATCCCAATCTTCAACGGTAAGGTTTTTCTTATCAACCAGTGAATCAAGTTCTACCGAAAAGGCTTCTTCAACCTCGGCCGGGTTTAGGTTGAGTTTCGGCGTGTAATCTAAAAATCCGATCACCGGCGTAACATAACTTTTGGAATGGGAAACATACAGCTTACTTAGTTTGCCGGCAATACGCACATCATTCGGGTTGATGCCAATTTCTTCTTGCGCTTCACGGAGGGCCGTTTGGATTTCCGTTTCTTCTTGCTCAGACCGCCCGCCCGGGCAACTTAGCTGCCCGCCGTGATTAATATCCGAGGTGCGGAGCGTGAGAATAAGCTCTAACTCTTGCTTGGCGTTGGGAAAAATAAGCAACAGCACGCTGCTGGCATCGGCTTCAGGCGGGGCGTCCATGCGGCGTTCTTGCCCTTTGGTGTGATTGGGCTCCATCGGACGAGGGGCCATCTTAAGCTGGGAGGGGCGGCCGGGCAATTCATTTTTAAGCCGACGATTTAAAAATTGAATAAAATCAGTGTTCATCAGATTGAAAATAAGAAATAGAATGAGCAGGAGTTAGAAAAATTATTTGGGGTGAATCAAAAATTAACATTTTGTTTTTTTAGAAAAATATTGTTTAATAGTTGAAGACAACCCAATCATACGAAAAGTTAATTAAGGCAGAATAAGAAGCTTTCTAAACTTTTTTGTAACAAATGGGTTGCGTACCGTTCTTAACTATGTGCGGCAAGGTTTAATTTTTATCAAGACAACGTTGAACGGAGTCGCCACCTAATAATAAACCAAATAATAAAACAACCTATCACTATGAAAATAGGACTTAAAATAAATGCAATGCTGCTGGCAGCAATATTAATTATTGCGGCAGGTTGCGATCAACCGACTAATATTCAACAACAGGAAGTAAATGAACCTGAAACAGAACAGACGGTAAATGGGCAGGAGATACCCGGTCAATTTATTGTGGTGTTTAACGGAGTGAAATCCAAAGGACTGACTATGGCTCAGCGTGCTGTACAAGCGGGTGAAACCATTCAGCGCATAACCGATGATTACGGCATAAACCGACAGGCGCTTAGAAGTGAGTACCGTTATGCTATCAGCGGTTTTACGGCGCAACTTTCTGATGAGCAATTAAATAACCTTAAAAATGATGACCGCGTAGATTATATAGAGCAAGACCGCATCGTTACACTTGCCCCTCCATGTGGAACACCCAATGGAGGACCCTGTGATGGAGACGGCGGAGGAGGCGGAGATTCCGGCGGACAGACTACGCCCTATGGCATTACGCGCGTTGGTGGTGGTATTTCCAGTTCAGGTACAGCCTGGGTAATAGATACCGGTATTGATTTAGATCATCCTGATTTAAATGTAGATGTATCTCGAAGTGCAACATTTATCACAAAAGGGAAAGATTCAAAAAGTGCGGATGATGGAAACGGTCACGGCTCGCACGTAGCAGGTACCATTGGAGCTATTGACAATGGTTCGGACGTGATAGGAGTAGCAGCCGGCGCAACATTAGTTGCTGTTAAGGTGTTAGACCGAAGGGGCAGCGGATCGTATTCTGTAGTTATTAATGGCGTTGACTATGTTGCGGCCAATGGATCCAGCGGTGATGTAGTAAATATGAGCTTAGGTGGGCCAACATCACAAGCGTTAGATGATGCCGTAAAAAATGCGGCCAGCACCGGCATAAAATTTGCTCTGGCTGCGGGTAATAGTGGTGAAGATGCAGCAAACCATTCCCCGGCGCGGGTAAACGGCGCTAATATTTATACTGTTTCTGCTATTGATGAGAGTGATGTATTTGCCTCATTTTCTAATTTTGGCAACCCACCGGTTGATTATGCAGCACCCGGCGTTGGCGTTCTTTCAACATGGAAAGACGGAGGCACAAATACCATAAGCGGTACTTCAATGTCAAGCCCTCACGTTGCGGGATTATTGCTGTTAGGAAATATTACTTCTGACGGAACTGCCATCAATGACCCCGATGGCGATCCTGACCCCATTGCCCATAACTAAGTAACATATAGTTAATTTTTTGAGCGCCCAGTCGAAAGATTGGGCGCTTTTTTTTATTTTGACCCACCCCCAACCCCTCCCTAATTATTTAGGGAGGGGAGATCCGCCAGCTGGCGGATCGGGGAGGGTAAGAAATTATTCTTTATTCACCCTTGCATTGTTTGTACTTTAAGCCAGCTTAAATTTTTAGAAAACAGAATCAATAGAAAAATTTTATGGCAAAGAAATATAACGTGTACGGCATTGGCAACGCCCTGGTTGATATTGAATTTCAAATAACGCCCGAATTTTTAGATAAGCATAACGTCAAAAAAGGGGTGATGACGCTGGTTGATGAAGAAACGCAATTTGAACTTATCGAGGCCATCAATAAAGCGGAAACCGTGCAAAAGCCGGGCGGATCAGCCGCTAACACCATGATGGCGCTCAGTCAGCTTGGTGGCAAAGGGTTCTACTCTTGCAAAGTAGCGAATGACCCTTTTGGCGATGAATATTTGAAAAATATGAACGATGCCGGCATCGATACCAACTTTATTAATCAACAGCAGCCCCAGGGCATTACCGGCAAATGTTTGGTGATGGTTACTGATGATGCCGACCGCACCATGAATACTTTTTTGGGCATCACCTCCACGCTTTCAACCAGAGAGATTGATGAGCAGGCTATTGCCGAATCGGAGTATGTATATTTAGAAGGATATCTTATCGCTTCAGACAGTGGCTTTGAAGCGCTGAAAAAAACAAAAACCCTGGCCGACCAACATGATGTAAAGACGGCACTCACGCTGTCTGATCCCTCAATTGTTGGAGGATTTAAAAGCCGATTTGAAGAAATTATTGGCGGAACGATAGATTTGCTGTTTTGCAATGAAGAGGAAGCGAAAATATTTACCGGCAGCGATGAGCTCTCGGAGGCGCGGGAAGCCCTCAAAAACATAGCCCGCAAATTTGTGGTAACGCAGGGACCTAACGGAGCCTTGATTTTTGACGGAGATACCTTCATTGATATAGAGCCCTACGAAGTTTCGGCCGTGGATACCAATGGCGCGGGCGACATATTTGCCGGGGCGTTTTTGTACGGCATCACCAATGGAATGAGGTATGCCGGGGCCGGTAAGCTGGCAAGCCTGGCGGGTTCAAAAGTCGTATCGCAGTACGGGCCGCGGTTGGAAAAACACGAAATGCAGCAGCTTCTGGAACAAATAACTTAAAAACGGTGAAATCATGATTGTAGAAATTTTAGGATGGGTGGGCCTGGCTATTTTGGTTGCCGCCTGGATACCACAAACCTGGGAAACCATTAAAGCAGGAGATACGCCCGTCAACATTGCCTTCATTATTATGTATTTTGCCTCAAGTTTTACGCTTGCTGTGTATTCGGTGATGATTGGTGATACGGTATTTACTGTATTAAATGTTTTGCTTTCCATTGGCAGCGGCATTAATATGTACTATAAACTTTATCCTCGCGAAACCTCCCTGTAATGCAGAAACTGGTTTTGGCATCCCGCAATGCCCACAAGATTGAAGAGTTACGGTCAAGCTTGCGGCCGTTTGATATTGAACTTAAATCGGCCCTGGATTTTCCCAATTTGCATGAGGTAAATGAAGACAAAAAAACCTTGAAAGGCAATGCCCTTAAAAAGGCGCGTTATGTGTTCGAGCAAACCGGCTGGCCTGCACTCTCGGATGATACCGGCCTGGAAGTAGATGCCCTTGACGGCCGCCCCGGCGTTTATTCGGCGCGCTATGCGGGGACTGATGCTACCTATCAACATAATGTGGATAAATTATTGGATGAATTAGCAGGCGTTGACCTAAAAGACCGCGGCGCGCAGTTTCGTACGGTAGTGGCATTGGTGATGCAAGACCAAACACGCACTTTTGAAGGGGTCTGCCGCGGCCGGATTCTTACTGAACCGCTCGGCGAGGGAGGCTTTGGCTACGATCCGGTTTTTAAGCCGGAAGAATATGATATGACATTTGCCGAGCTGGATGCGGAAATCAAAAACGAAATAAGTCACCGTGGGCGGGCAATGGACCAATTTATCAACTGGCTGAGAGAAAATCAGTAGTTTTAGGATCCGAGAGTGCAACTCCCTTTTAGCTTTAGTAGACACTATCTTTTGGAAGCGCTGTGCGCTTATGCAATCTATAATTTTCGCTGCAGAAGTGGGAGAGATTTTTCTTGCTTCAGGGTGGTTCTTTTGTAGATTTAAGAAAAATATCCTTTAACAGAGGCCGTGAGAAAATACTGTTTCAAATTATTCAAATTTAAATTTATTAGGCCAAGATACTCATTTTTTCTACTTGCTATTATGCCCCCCCCTATCCGCCAGCTGGCGGACAAGGAGGGGAGCGTTAAAAATATGTCTGCATCACTTAAATAATTTAAGACTATTGATAATTGATTTTGCCTTAGGCATCCCTATGGGAAAATTACCTCTGGAGGGGTTGTATAGACCGGGGTGTAGGGGTGGGTTATAATGGAAGGAAATTATTTTTAGGGTATCTTATTGTCTTTGATACCCCGATGGCTCTGCCTCGGGTTTATTTATTCTATTTTCCGTGTCTATAAAATTATCTCTAAAATATTAAAGAAAAAACAAGCTCTTGGAATTTACCATCATCGATTACATCGTAATGGTCGTGTACCTCGTTGGGGTAGCCTTGATTGGTATCAAAATAGCGGGCCGCCAAACGTCCACCTCTGATTACTTTCTCGGCAGTCGCGATATTCCCTGGTGGGCGGTGTTATTTTCTGTGGTGGCTACTGAAACGAGTACGCTAACGTTTATCAGCGTTCCGGCGGTTGCTTATGGCGGCAACCTCACTTTTTTACAAATTACGCTGGGTTACATTGTGGGACGCATTTTAGTAAGCATCTATTTCTTGCCAAAATATTATGAGGGGAACCTTTCCACGGCCTACCAGTTTTTGGGTGATCGTTTCGGGCCTTCCATGCGCAACGTTACCAGTACTACGTTTATGGTTACGCGCTTGCTGGCCGATGGCGTGCGGCTTTTTGCTACCGCCATACCGCTGGCGGTGATTCTGCGCCTGGGAGGCGCTTTTGTCGGATGGTCGGATTTAGAAGTCTATTTGGTTTCCATTTTGGTTATTTCCGTGATTACGCTTTTATACACCTTAATCGGGGGCATCAAAGCAGTGGTGTGGATGGACGTGATGCAGATGGCCGTTTACGTTGGTGGCGCAATTTTGGCGGCCGGCATTATAATTTCAAGCTTGCCCAATGGTTTTTCAGGAGCCGTAAACCTGGCATCTGAAACCGGTAAGCTTCAAATGTTAGATTTTGGTTTTGATCTATCTTTTAGCGAATTCATTGCCCGGCCGTACACGTTCTTTACAGCCTTAATAGGCGGAGCCGTATTTTCAGTAGCATCTCACGGCACTGATCAGCTAATTGTGCAGCGACTGTTAACAACCCGCAGTATCAAAGACAGCCAAAAAGCGTTGGTGTGGAGCGGAGTGGTGGTAGCCCTGCAGTTTGCACTTTTTCTGGGCATTGGCTTGTTGCTTTACGGTTTTTATAATGCACAATCTCCGGAGGCGTTAGGATTGGTCACCACCGATGAAATTTTTGCCAAGTTTATTGTAGAACAATTGCCTGTGGGGCTCTCCGGATTGATCGTCGCCTCTCTATTTGCCGCCGCCATGAGTAGCCTCAGTTCCTCCCTCAATTCGCTGGCCTCCTCAACAACAATGGATTTATATAAGCCTTATTTTGGTAAAGCCAACACCAAAGCCGAAGATCTGAAAATTTCACGTTTTATCACTATTATTTGGGCGGTAATTTTAACCGGATCGGCTTTTTTCTTTGCTTTTCTACAGTTGCAGGGAGGCGAACGGCCGGCGGTAGTTGAATTGGGCTTGGGCATTGCATCATACACCTACGGTGGACTTTTAGGAGCATTCTTACTGGGACGTTTATTCACGAAGCCGGACAAAAAGGATGCCCTGATCGGTTTCTTTGCGGGTCTCATTTCATTGCTTTTTATGGTAAAAGGTCCTATTCAAAATATCCTTCCGGGTGATGGGTTGGCTATTGCCTGGCCGCTTTATACGGTAGTAGGGAGTTTTGTTGTGGTGCTCGTGGGGAATATTTCTCATTGGGTTAAATCAGCAGATAAATAAATTTTAGCGACGTAGCGGTGGGTGATAATAAATAGAAGCCAAGTTTTGCATACCTGCTTCCTGTTGTTCATTCGTGGAGGCCTTTGCATTACTGACGCCCATTTCTCCCAAAGGGATGCCTATGGCAAAAGGCATACCTGCGGTGCAATGAGGAGCCACGACGAATGAAGTCGAAAACAAAGTCATGGTTCTGCAAAGCCCCCTCGTAGTGAGACCACATCCGAATCACTTTTACTATTTTTTCTTTTTTTATAGACTTGGTACACCAAGCGATGCTGAATATTTATTCTCCTGGAATATGCTCCGGCTAAGTCTCCTACGAGCTTTTCATAGGGTGGATAATCCTGAAGCGGGGCCTTTCGAAGATTATCGAGTAATTCTTCGACTTTTGATTTTAACCCCGAAGAAGTGACTTTCTCAGCATCCTTTTTGGCCTGTTTGGTGTAAATAAGTTTGTAGTTATTCACCAGTCAAGATCTCCCTCGCATTCTTCAATAGGGGTGTTTAATCCTTCTTTGATGGATTCACTCATACCTGGAACAGATGGTTGAAAAAGATTATAATAAAAGCCGCTAAAAAAAACTCTTGCTTACGGTTGACCGCCATATTTTTGTTGCCGGTAAAATGCACTGAATGAAAGAGTCTGCTTTTTGAATGTAATAGTATAGCCCTTAGCATCCGGTTCATTTTTAAAGAACACGAAGCCCCGGATATATTCGCCGGGGAATAAATCCGTTGTGCGAATGGCCTCAAGTTCCCACACTTCGCGCTGATCACGCAAGGCTGCACGATGCCGCTCACGCCGGTGATGACTCACCTCTTGCGCTATATAGCTCTCGCTTAGCTCTTCTCTTTTTTCGGGGTTTTCTTCCATCACCGATTGTGCAATTGAAGCCGTTTGCCCGATGGCAAATAGGAGCGTAGTCGTTCTTTGATTAGCCTTGCTTTGGGCAATTTCCAAGTCTTTGCGAATCAACTCGTGCTCGGGGCTGATGGCTTTGCGAGCAGCCAATACCTTATCTGATTTTCGCGGAAAATTGCCGCTCATATTTTCATATGCTCTATACGAAAACTGGTCCGGCCGGATCCGCATCACCGAGTCGGTATTGTTGACAATTTCAACGTCCATCACAAATTTTTTACCCATGTGTTGATAGTATGAAATTGTAAAATCAACTCCGCCTTCGTTGAGATTTACATACTCGGTGCCCTGATTAAAAGTAGTATTTTCGGCCGCGGGCGACATGCGAAACACGGGCCGGGGTGAGCAGGACATTCCTAAAAAGCAACATATTAACAGCGGTAGAAGAATGCGATTCATAGCGTTTGGCTAAATTTTTGTGGATAAAAATGAATTTAATACTCACCGAATAATCATTCAATCACATGATGATGCGAAAGGGTGCTTGTTTTATAAAGAGAAGCGTATCACATGTTCATGCGAATTTGCATAATTGATAAAATATATCATAAACCGGTTGAGTTATTTATGTAACCGGGGGCTTTCAAATGTGGGGCATCCCAAAACAAAACCGGAGGACATTATGCGATATTTTATCATCATACTATCAATGGCTTTTTTAGCTTCATGCGAATTGAACAGCACCGAGGTGGGCCCGCCCGGTCCAGAAGGCCCTTCAGGCCCTGTAGGTCAGGGTTTCGAGGTGGAAGCCAATTTTACGGGGTCCAATAACTATGCCCAAATATTTTCAATTCCGGAAAATATTGAAGTATTCGATACAGATATTGTAGTGGCCTACCTGTTGTTTGAGGTAGATCAAGAGACGGGCAATGATGTGTGGCAGCAACTGCCGGCTTCTTTCTTTTTTGAGGATGGCGAGCTGCAATATGCGTTTGATCATACCATTTCAGATGTGCAACTTTTCCTAACGGGTGATACGAACCTAAATACGCTGGGCGATGAATTTACGCGTAATCAAATTTTTCGCGTGGCCGTGCTGCCGGTTGATTACGTATCATCCAGTAATATTGATCTGAGCAATATGGATGAGGTGATGGGTGCCGTAAAAGACAGCGAAAATATGGACCGTATTAAATTGTAATTTTGGTCAATAACCTCAGGATCAGCCGCGATTTATAGAAGTTTCGTAAAACTTTGTGGCTATTTTTTATTCAATGATGAGGTGTTCAATTTTGTTATAATTTTTCATTTCTTTGTGATATTCAATAAATGCCTCTTCCCCGCCGAAGAACTTTAACACTTCCTTGCGCTTTACTTTAGTAGGGCTTGCGCTCGCAATAGTAGAATATGATGAATAAGTCCAATCTTTATATCCATCTGTAAAATTATGGTGAATTGGATTATGATGAATATAGTGAATGAGCATAAGAAGATAATTTTCAGAATCTACTTTTATTCGTTTGAAAGGTTTCTGAAATAAACTTCCCGTTCGATCATAGACTTTATTAAACGACTTGGTGTAAGAGATGAACAATTTTCTAAACTGGTTGCTTATTATTTGATTGGAAGACTTGCCAAGTTTTGAAAACTTGGCAAGTCTTTTACCATCATCAACTTTTATCAAGAAATGAAAATGGTTGGGCATTAGGCAGTACGACCAAACGTTTGCGAAATTACCTAAATATTCATTCCATTTCTTTAGAAAGAAACGATAGTTTTTATCTTCTTGAAAAATACATTCTTTGTTATTACCCTTATTATAAACATGGTAAAAATAGTTCGGTTCGAAAGGTGGTTTATAATCTCTCATTTTAAATAAAGTTAAGTTAAACATGCCAAATTTTGAAAACTTGGCATGTTTATTAATCTTCATAACCCAAATTCGATCCCAACCAGCGCTCAACCTCATCAACGCTCATCCCTTTACGCGCGGCATAATCTTTCACTTGGTCTTTAGTGATGTTGCCGACATTAAAATAGTCGGATTCTGGGTGAGAAAAGTATAGCCCGCTAATTGAGGAGGCCGGCGTCATCGCCAGGTTTTCGGTCAGCTCAATGCCCGTAGTTTCCTGCACATTCAGCAGGTCAAAAAGAATGGGTTTTTCGGTGTGATCGGGTTGCGCCGGGTAGCCGGGCGCGGGACGAACGCCGGTATATTTCTCACGAATCAGATCATTATTAGAGAAATCCTCATCCGGCGCGTAGCCCCAATACTGCTTACGGATTTTCTCATGCATCAGCTCGGCCATGGCTTCTGCCAGGCGGTCCGCCAGCGCTTTGGTGAGAATGGCATTATAATCGTCGTGGTCATCTTCAAACTGCTTCACCAATTCCGGCACCCCAATGCCAGTGGTCACGGCAAACCCACCGATGTAATCGGCAATCCCGGTTTCTTTAGGTGCTATAAAATCACTCAGCGCTTTATTAGGTTGACCTCTGCGTTTCTCCGACTGTTGCCTCAACGAGTGAAAGATAGTTTGCACCTCTTCTCTGCTTTCATCCGAATAAATTTCAATATCATCACCCACCGAATTGGCGGGAAATGTACCAATCACCGCATTGGATTTAATCAGTTTTTGCTTGATGATGTGATCCAACAGCTCATTGGCGTCATCATACAGCTTGCGGGCTTCTTCGCCATATTTTTCGTCCTCAAGCACATCCGGGAATTTGCCTTTCATCTGCCAGGCGATAAAAAACGGGCCCCAGTCGATATATTTTCGGAGCTCACCTAATGGATAGTCCTCAAAAATTTGCCGCCCCAGCTTCGCTGGTTTTTTGATGGTGGTTTTTTGCCAGTCAATATCCGTTTTATTGGTTCGGGCTTTTTCGATGGACAGATATTTTTTCTTGCGGGAGCGACTTTCATGCTGCTTACGCAGTTTCAAGTACTCTTGCCGTTTCTTTTTAACGAATTCATTCCGCAGGGTTTTGGAAACCAGACTCCCGGTTACCGATACGCTTCGGGAAGCATCCAACACATGCACAACGGGTTGATTGTATTGTTGCTCTATTTTCACGGCTGTGTGCATGCGTGAGGTAGTGGCTCCGCCGATCATGAGTGGTTGAGTAAATTTTTCGCGTTTTAGCTCTTTGGCTACATGTACCATCTCATCCAGCGAAGGAGTGATAAGGCCGCTCAACCCAATGATATCTACATTATTCTTACGGGATTCCTCCAGAATCTTTTCGGCCGGCACCATTACACCCAAGTCAATTACATCAAAATTATTGCAGCGCAGTACTACGGCGACGATGTTTTTGCCGATGTCATGCACGTCACCTTTTACTGTAGCCAGCAGCACTTTAGCTTTCGATTCCGATACTTGGTTCTTCTCCTTTTCTTTTTCAATAAATGGCAGCAGGTGTGCCACCCCTTTTTTCATCACGCGGGCGCTTTTGACCACCTGCGGCAGGAACATTTTGCCTGATCCAAAAAGATCGCCCACCACATCCATGCCACTCATCATCGGTCCCTCAATTACGTGTATAGGCTGATCATATTTTTGCCGCGCTTCTTCCACATCATCCACAATATGCTCAACAATGCCTTTCACCAAGGCGTGTTTAATGCGCTCTTCGACCGATTCTTCGCGCCACTCTGCGGTTTTTTGCTCAACCTGCGTATCGTCATTCTTCACCTTTTCCGCATAATCCACGAGGGGTTCGGTGGCGTCATCGCGGCGGTTCAGCAGCACATCTTCCACCAGTTCCAGCAGCTCATCAGGAATTTCTTCATACACTTCTAACTGACCCGCATTGACAATGGCCATATCCAGCCCGGCTTTTATGGCGTGATATAAGAAGGCCGCGTGCATGGCTTCGCGCACGGGATTGGTTCCGCGAAATGAAAAGGACACATTACTCAGCCCGCCGCTTACTTTGGCGTGTGGCAGGTTTTGTTTGATCCATTTGGTGGCCTTAAAAAAATCGACCGCATAATTATTGTGTTCGTCAATGCCCGTGGCCACGGTAAGAATATTGGGGTCCATGATAATATCCTGCGGCGCAAAACCAACGTCTTCGGAGAGAATTCGATATGCGCGTCCACATATTTCTTTGCGGCGCTCAAAGTTATCGGCCTGCCCCTTTTCGTCGAAAGCCATCACAATCACAGCCGCTCCAAAATCCAGAATTTCCTGTGCCTGCTGCTTGAAGGCATCTTCTCCTTCCTTCAGGCTTATTGAGTTCACCACGCACTTGCCCTGCATGGTTTTGAGTCCGGCTTTGAGTACCGACCATTTCGATGAATCGATCATGATTGGTACGCGCGAAATATCGGGCTCGGCGGCCAACAGCTGTAAGAAGTCGCTCATTACTTCTTCCGAATTGAGCATACCCTCATCCATATTTACATCCACAATTTGGGCGCCGTTTTCTACTTGTTGGCGGCCTACCGAAAGGGCTTCCTCGTAATTTTCGTTGGTGATGAGTCGGCGAAACTTACGTGAACCCATCACATTGGTACGCTCCCCAATATTTACAAAATTGGTTTCAGGGCGAACCACCAGCGGCTCCAGTCCGCTAAGACGCAGGTAGGGTTCCGGTTCGGGAATTTCGCGCGGAGTGCATTCCTGCGCCGCTTCGGCAATAGCCTTAATATGCCTGGGCGTTGTTCCGCAGCAGCCGCCGACAATGTTTACAAAGCCTGCATCGGCGTAGTCTCGGAACTGCTCCGCCATAAATTCAGGCGTCTCGTTATATTCTCCCATCTCGTCCGGCAGGCCGGCATTAGGATAGAGACTTGTAAAGCAGGTGGCGTGATTGGACAGCTCCTCTATATAGGGACGCATCTGCTTGGAGCCCAGCGAGCAGTTCAGCCCTATACTGAGCAGGTTTTTGGTATGCGAAAGTGAAATCCAGAATGCTTCTGTGGTTTGCCCCGAAAGCGTGCGGCCACTTTGATCTACAATGGTACCCGAGATCATCACCGGTAATTCTCGGCCTGTTTCTGCGGTATATTTGTGAATAGCATAGATGGCCGCTTTGGCATTTAGTGTATCAAAAATGGTTTCAACCAATAGCATATCCACACCGCCGTCGGCCAGTCCGCGAATTTGCTCGGTGTAGGATTCCTTAAGCTGATCGAAGGTAATGGCGCGGTAGCCGGGATCTTCTACGTCGGGTGAAAGGGAGAGCGTTTTATTAGTAGGGCCAATAGCACCAGCAACTAATCGCGGTTTGTCGGGCTTTTGTTCGGTGAACTGATCGGCTACTTCGCGGGCATTTTCAGCAGATGCTTTATTAAGCTCATAGGCCAGGTCTTGCAGCTCATAATCAGCCTGCGAAATGGAGGTGCTGTTAAAAGTGTTGGTCTCAATGATATCAGCGCCGGCTTCGAGAAAATCAGCATGAATTTTTTTGATGATATCCGGTTGGGTGAGGCTGAGCAGATCGTTATTGCCTTTGAGGTCTTGATCGTAATCATCAAAGCGTTCGCCGCGATAATCGTTTTCGGTAAGGTTATAATCTTGAATCATAGTGCCCATTGCACCGTCTAAAACAAGAATACGGTCGCGCAATAAGCGTTTAATTTCGGTATATTTCATTCGTCTGGTAATCGTATGTTGGTTAGGTTCTTGAGGTTTCACAAATTCTTTTAACTAAGCGACTGAGTGATTACCTTAGCAGTATATCTTACAAATTAAGTCAGCCCATTAAAAGAATGAGGGCCGTTAAGTTACAATAAAAAGTGCATTAAATGAAAGTCATAGAGCATTATCAACAAGCCGAAAAACCGCTCATATCATTTGAAATAATTCCACCCAAGCGAGGTGGTTCCATCAAAAAGGTTTTCGATTCGCTGGACCAGGTGATGGCGTATAATCCCCCTTTTATTGATGTGACCTATCATACGGCTGAATCGTATTATGAAGAGCTTTCTGACGGAACGATAAGGCGCCACATCAAACGCAAACGGCCGGGCACCATCGGGCTGTGTGCTGCTATCAAACATAAATACGGGGTTGATCCGGTTCCTCATCTTATTTGTGAAGGGTTTACCAAAGAGGAAACCGAAGATGCGCTGATTGAGCTCAATTACCTGGGTATCGACAATGTGCTCACTATTCGCGGCGATGCACCCGATGATACCGTCAACCGTTTCAAAAATGGCACGTATAACGATTATGCCATAGACTTGGTGAAACAGGTGAAAAACATGAATCGGGGGCGCTATCTTGAGGAAATTAACAATGCTCATAAAACAGATTTTTGTACCGGGGTGGCAGGCTATCCCGAAAAACATTTTGAGGCGCCGAATATTGACTACGATATTGCCCGGTTAAAAGAAAAGGTGGAAGCCGGCGGAGATTATATTGTAACCCAGATGTTTTTTGATAATGAAGCGTTTTTTGCATTCGAGAAAAAATGTCGAAAGGCCGGCATTGATGTGCCTATCATTCCGGGGTTGAAAATGTTGACACGGGGCCGGCACCTGAGGTTTCTTCCCAAATATTTTCACCTGAATATTCCGGAAGAACTCTCGGAAGCGGTTCAAGCAAATCCGTCTGACACTCGTTCAGTGGGCATTGAATGGGGCGCAAAACAATGTGCCGAACTGCTTGAATATGGCGTTCCCGGCCTGCATTTTTATATCATGGGCGATCCAAGTGCGGCCCTGGAAGTGATCGATCAGCTTCCAAAGCAGCAAAAAGCCGTTGCCACGTAGGATAATGTGAAAGGGGACAGGAAAACGAAATCTGAGCGATTTATTTGATAAGAGGTTTAATACCCCGACCCTTTGGGTCGGATAGATTACACAATAAGATGCGCTAAAATATCCTTTGCCGAAGGCATCCCCTTTGGGAAAATCCCCTCTGGAGGGGTGCAGGGGTGGGTTATAATGAAAGAAAATTATTTTAGTGTATCTTATTCCATTTGATACCCCGATGGCTCTGCCTCGGAGTCATTTATTAATCACTAAGTGCAGATAGCATGCGGGTTTTAGGGGTTTACTTTATGTTGGCAGCAGCGGGCTTAGCCGGCGCTCTCAATTTTCTTCCACAATATGCTGGCCTAAAACAATCTGCTAATCAATATACATCCACCGAGCTCATCAGCCGTGCAGATTCGCTGACTATGCATGGTGAGTTAAGAAAAGCCCGCACGCTCCTTTCCAATGCGCTGGAACAGGCAAAAGCGCTCAACAACGATTCTCTGGTTATCCGTCTACAACTGAATTTAGCAACAAATTTGATTGACAGCGATCAACCCGATTCGGCTTCTGTACTTTTAAATAACATCTTGGCAGGTTCTGCGAGCAGTATTGACAGCACCCGGGCACTGAATTTACTGGGCGCGACATTGCGTTACAAGGGCGAATTTGAGCAAGCCCTTGAAAAGCATAAAGCTGCCAGAGCACGCGTTGACTCGGCCTCTCAACCCGCTTTGTACAGCAAAATAAAATTGAATATGGCCATGGTGCAATCTTCAAGGGCTGATTTTGGGATTGCGTTTAAAAACTATTTGTCCGGTATCCAATTTGCGGAAGCAGCGGGAGATAGTGCATTGTTGGCCTCCGGGTTAAACAGTTTAGGGGTAGCGTATAATAATACCAAACAGCCCGACAAAGCCATATCGCGTCTCAAGCGGGCAATAGAAATTAATAAGAAAATTAATGACCGGGTAGGCTTACTGCGGGCAACGAATAATTTGGCTATTTCTTATCAAGGAATGGGTGAATTTGAAAAGAGCATTGCCTTGTATGAGCAAGCGCTTACCCTACAAAACGAAGTGCGTAAGAATGTACCGCCTTTCCGTATTCAATATAATTTAGGTCAGCTGTATAAACAGATTGACGAACTTGATAAGGCTGAAGACTATTATAAGAAATCCCTGGCCTACTGCCAGCAGGCCGGAATATACCCCGGGTTGATTTACAATTATGGCGGGCTGGCCAATGTAGCTGAACTGCGTAAAAATTTTGGCCAGGCAAGAGAAAATTATATGCGTGCGCTTGAGGTTGCGCGCCAAATAGGCGCCGGCGGACTCAAAAAAGAGGCTCTTAACAGTTTATATCAACTGGAGAAAGAAACCGATAATATGGATCAGGCTCTTTCCTATTATGAGCAATATGTGGCCTTGAATGACAGCCTGAATGAGGTTGCGCGTGAGCAAGAATTTTCAAAGACCAAAACCCGGTTCAACCTTCGCCAAGAAGAAGAAACAAACCGGCTTTTGCAAGATAAACAGAAACAACAACAGGCGCGCATCACCACGCAAAACTGGTTAATTGCTGCAAGCATTGCCATCATTCTCATCATTCTGCTTTCGTTGGGATACGTGTATCGCTCCAACAAGCAAAGGAAAGAAATAAACGCTCAGCTCGCAGCTCAACGCAATGAGCTGGAAGAGATTAATGCCGTGAAAGATAAAATGATGGCCATTATAGCGCATGATTTACGTTCACCGTTGTCGGCCATGCAGGGCGTTATTTATCTCATTAAAGAAGGGGAATTATCTGATAAGGAAATGCAGGATATGGCCAATGAGCTCGATTTATCCATCAACCAAAATATAAGTATGATGGATAATTTGTTGGTGTGGGCACAGAGCCAAATGGAGGGGCTGTCGCTGAACACGAAAGCCATATATGTTCAAAAGGTGGTGGAAGAGGTTTTTCAAAACCATACGTTACAGGCACAGAAAAAAGGAATAGAACTTATTGATGAAGTTGATGAGCAGCATGCGGTTCACGCCGATTATAATTTGCTTGAACTTATATTGCGGAATTTAATTGCCAATAGTATTAAGTTTTGCAATGCGGGCGATCAAATTACGGTTTCCACGCATCAAAAATCAGACATGATATTCTTTAACGTAAAAGATACCGGTATTGGCATTCCAGAAGATATTCAGCGACAGATTTTTAAAGTCAGCCCTGACCCACGGCAGGGTACCGATAATGAAAGAGGCAACGGGCTGGGGCTCAAGCTTTGTAAAGAATTTGTAGAGCAACAGAATGGTGAAATAAGCGTTGAGAGTACACCGGGTAAAGGTACCACGATGCAATTTAGCTTGCCCAAAGCCTAAAGCTGAATATCGCAAAACGTTATCATATCGTGAATGCCACGATGCCGCCAATTCTTTAAATTACTATCGATTTAAACTAAATTAACTTTGCCTATGATTGATCACGCTTATTTGTATCTCTGGGGATTCATTATTTTCGCTTTTATTGGTTGCTCAACCCAAGCCGATGTTGAAACCGTCATCAATAAAACCATTGAACAACACGGGGGTGAGGCCTACCAAAACAGCCACATTCGCTTTGATTTTCGCGGTACGGAATATACAGCAAAACGCACCGGCGGAAATTATGTTTATACTCGCACCATGCAAGATTCAAGCGGGGTGATGGTTGACAGCCTCAGCAATACAGGTTTAAGCAGAACGGTGGACGGTAATAAAATCAATCTTTCTGCCCAAGATTCCGCCGCCTACGCCAATTCGGTAAACTCCGTCATCTACTTTGCCATGCTACCGTATGGTTTGAACGATACCGCCGTGAATAAAAAACTGTTGGGGCAGGCTACCATTAAGGGTGAACCCTACTATGAAGTTAAGGTCACCTTTGACCAACAAGACGGCGGCACAGATTATGAAGACGAATTTATCTACTGGATACACCGCGATACTTATACCATGGATTACCTGGCCTATCGCTTTCATGTAGATGGCGGGGGCACGCGTTTTCGGGAGGCCTATAATGTGCGCACTATCAAAGGCATCCGGTTTGCCGATTATAATAATTACGGAGGAGCGGATATGCAGCAACCGCTGAAAAAGTATGATACCTATTTTAAAGCTGATACGCTGACTAAAGTCTCTGAAATCAACCTGGAGGATCTTGAGGCTGATATTTTAGATGAATAGAAGGCATACCTACGGTGCACAGGTCTCGAATAAAACAATTGTGCGATTGTAAATCGAGATTTATCTCGATTATACTCGACATAAATGCCGAGCTACATTGCTTCTATCGCAATCTGTATTTGAGCTATGAAATACATCCGCCTTTTCTTGTTGACAGCCGTTGCAGGCATCGTTCTGCTCGTGGCTTTTCAACGGGCAGATGAGGTGGATAATCACGCTGTTGCAGAATCAAAAATAAATGGCATTAGTTTTGTAGCCCCTTCTCGGCCCGTGGGGATTGAAGCCCTGGAGCCAATCAAAAAAGTAAATGCCAACTGGACAGCCATCACCCCGTATGCTTTTGGGAAAGCCGGGGCGCCCGATTTGAGGTTCAACGTATCGCGGCAATGGTGGGGAGAGCGTGAGGCGGGCGTTGTAGCCACCGTGCAATATGCGCATGAATTAGGGATGAACGTGATGCTCAAGCCCCACGTGTGGGTACGCGGGCAGGGCTGGGCCGGCGAATTTGAGATGAAAAATGAAGCGGACTGGAAGGAATGGGAGCAAAATTATCGCGATTACATTATCAGCTATGCGCAGGTGGCCGACTCGTTGAATGTCGAGCTGTTCTGCATTGGCACCGAATACCGGCTGGCGGTGCGTCAGCGCCCCGAATTTTGGCGCGGGTTGATTAAAGAGGTGAAGGAAATATATGACGGGAAATTGACCTATGCCGCCAACTGGGATAATTACCAAAACGTGGGCTTCTGGGATGATCTGGACTACATTGGTGTAGACTCCTACTTTGATATTTCTGAAAATAAAACCCCTTCCGTTGCGCATCTCACAGAAAAGTGGGGGCCTGTAAAGGGTGATTTGCAGTCGTTTGCCAATGGAAAGGGGAAGCCCATTCTATTTACAGAATTTGGTTATAAAAGTGTTGATTTCACGGCCGACGGCCACTGGAAATACAACCGTGATGAGCGTGTACTAAACCTACAAGCCCAGGCCAATGCCTACCAAGCGGTATTTAAAACATTCTGGAATGAACCGTGGTTTGCGGGCGGTTTCCTTTGGAAATGGTTTGACAGCCACGCCGAACGCGGCGGCCCGGATAACACACGCTTTACGCCCCAAAATAAACCCGCGGAAGAGATTATTCGAGAGTGGTACGGGCGGGAGAATTGATGTTGGTATTTGAAAAATCCCACCCTTGTCATCCTGAATTTATTTCAGGATCTTCATTTTAAGTATTCAAAAGACATTTTAGATTCTGAAACGAGCCCGACTACGCCAAGGCTTCGTTGGACGAGTTCAGATTGCCATAATAATTTAGTTTTGTAAAGGCTCCGTTTAATAGCTTATTCGAGATTTCTTGAGTTATTCAATTTTTTTAATTAAATAGCAAGTGGGGTGACACAGCCTGTCAGTTAGAGTGCTATTTTAGAGTCGAAGCCAAATTTTTGATATAGACCTCCAAGGTTTCTGCCGAAGGCATCCCGTTGGGACAAAACCTTGGAGGTCTGAGAAATAATCTATTAACGAGATACAATGCGATTACATCTACAGTTAACACCCAATACAGAAAAAATACCGTTTAATTATCAGCACCAGCTTACCGGCGCCTTGCACAAGTGGCTGGGCCAAAACGATCTGCATGATAAGATATCGTTGTATTCGTTTTCATGGCTTCGGGGGAATGTTGATACTGTTAACGGCGGATTGAATTTTCCGCAGGGAGCACGGTGGTTTATTAGTTTTTGGGAAGGTGAATATGTTTCTGATCTTATAAAGGGAATACTTGGCAAACCTGCAGTAGCTTATGGAATGGAAGTTGACGAGGTGCAAATTGTACGTCCACCAGAATTTAAAGAAGAATGGAGGTTTAAGGTTTCCAGTCCGGTATTAGTTAGAAAAAACAGAGATGATAATTCACGGGAGCATTTGACTTACGAAGATGATGACGTAAGCAGTTATCTGAAGAGAACACTCAAAAGAAAATTAAAAGAAGCAGATGTTGAGTACCAAGAATTTCAAGTATCGTTTGATAGGAATTATACGGGAGCCCGAACAAAACTAATCGATATTAAAGGGACAAAACTCAAAGTCAATCTTTGTCCCATTTTGATGGAAGGGGATCCCAAAGCAATTGAATTTGCATGGAATGTTGGAATTGGAGAGTTAACGGGAAGTGGTTTTGGAGCCCTTTGCTAAATAAAACCTAAATTATGATTTATACCGTAACCTATCGAGGACCATTTGGCTTTATAAAACCCTGGACTGCAGTTCGTGATGAATTAACCTTTAGCCAGCAGTTTTTAACGCCTTCTATTATTGAAGGAATGCGCCAGAAACTTCAGGTGGATACAATAGTTCGTCATAAACTCAGGTTCACAAAATTTTCTAAACAGCAGGAGCAAACGCGACCCAAGCTCATAAAAAAATGGGGAAAGAATTTTAGCATCATAGAACGCGGGTTAATGATTGAGCCTGCCTTGATATTGGGTTTCAAATCCAGAGAAGATGCGCAGAAAGCATTTGAGCAACATCTTTGTCTGTGCCGCAATGAAGATATTGTACTACCTGATAGTCAAAGAGGTATCAAAGAAGTATCCGATGCAGCGTTTGATGAAATATCCGGTTTTGAGTTAGAGTTTACAGACTCTGAAGAAGGTTTTATGGTGGGGTATAATCGATTCAATGATTTTGAACCCATGTACGGAAGCCTTGAAATAACTGAAGGTGCCATTAAAAATGAAATTTTATGAGATGGACGCTTGATAAATATCGAGAACATTTTCTTTTAGCTAAAAGTGAAGTTTATGGAGCCGTTTCTTTAAAAGATCATCTTCTTCATGTAGCTTCTGCAATTGAAAAGACGGCCGGAAAGTTTGGCAAAAATGTGAAATTAGCTCAAAGTGGAGCTTTACTTCATGACATTGGAAAAGCCCATCCTACCTACCAAGGATTTGTTCATGGACATCTAACGGTACATGATTTATCCCGGGGCATTCCACACCGGCATGAACTCTCATCATTGGGGTTTCTCCCTCTTTTTGAAAAAGAGGATTGGCCAGCGTTGGTTGAAATGATTGTTGCGCATCATAAATCAGTTATGGGCAATTCGTCCGACCGTGGGCTGTTGGATATTGTCCAGCGATATCGGGTTGAGGGATTGATGGAATCACATCTCAAAGATTGGGAAATCTGGTCGCCCCGAGCATTGAAAATATTGGAATCTCTGGATATCAATACACACCAAATTAATTTGTCTGAGGCTCAGGAGGCATTGCGTTGGACCGTTGAATACTGCGAAGCGTTGACTGATGGTTGGTCGGAGTGGAAAGGAATGCTCATGGCGTCTGACCATATGGCTTCTGCACTGGCCGATGATTTATCGCCCCATTTGGAGACCTTATTTAATAATCCTGAATTTGAATATCCGCATGAGCCAAATAAGCTTTATCCGCTTTCTTTAAAATCAACGGATGATGAACGCTCTCATACCTTAGTTGTTGCACCGACCGGTGCCGGCAAAACGGATTTTTTGCTGAAGCGTTGCCAAGGGCGCATTTTTTATGTACTTCCCTTTCAGGCATCAATCAATGCAATGTATAAGCGCATTAAAGAAATGGTCTCTACCAAAACAGATGTGCGTTTATTGCATTCGAGTTCTAAGCTTGTTGCAGATGATGAAACCCGGCAGCGAATTCAATTGCAACCGTTTGTGGGAGCAAGTGTAAAAGTGCTTACGCCACATCAAATAAGCAATATTATTTTCGGATCGATGGGATTTGAAGCCAACCTGCTGGATCTCGGTGGTTGTGACATTATCCTTGATGAAGTACATACTTATGAAGCAGAAACCCAGGCCATGGTGGTTGAAATGGTTAAGGTACTATTGCAACACAATTGCAGAATCCATATTGGGACGGCCACCATGCCTACGGCTCTTTATGAAACCTTATATGAATTAATGGGTGGCAATAATGACGTATATGAAATCAGTCTTTCGGAGGAGGAATTAGCTATCTACGACCGGCACATCATTTATAAACATGAAGAGTTTGATCACCTTCATGCGATGATAGGCGAAGCTTTAGAAAAGCAAGAAAAAGTGTTGATTGTCTGTAACACCGTGAAGCGTTCTCAGCAAATATTCGAGGAATTATCTGCATTATTCCCTGAGGTCCCTAAAATGTTGTTGCATAGTCGTTTTCGGAGAAAAGATCGGCGTGATCGGGAAGAGCGTTTGGAAAATGAATTTAATAAAGGTGAAGGGCCATGCATTGTAGTCTCCACACAGGTAGTTGAGGTAAGCCTGGATATTAACTTTGATCGAATGATAACCAAGGCCGCTCCAATTGATGCTTTAATTCAACGGTTTGGCCGGGTAAATCGCAAACGATTGCCAAAGGAGAAGCGGACCCTGAAACCTATTCATATTGTCGAACCGGATGATAATACATTGCCGTACAGCAAAGAAATAGTAGAAAAAAGCTTTGAGTTGTTACCTGATGATGAACCTCTTAAAACTGATGAGATACAGGAATCAATTGATCAGGTGTATCCAAAGGTGGCTATATCTGAAATATCGGCACACTGTTGTTGGAAAGAAGGAAATATAAAGCTTAAAAAATTACGGCATATTTCTGAGCCGGTACTCATGAAGCTGTTAGAGATCAATTCTGCTACGTGCATACTGGCTCAGGATTATGAAAAATATATAGAAGCCGATTGGAAAGAACGCCAATGGCTGGAGATCCCGGTCAATCAAAAAAGCCTCTACGGCTATGATGGGAATTTACAATCCGCTGAAGCAGGCAGTGAACCGTACATAATGGATGGACAAGAGCGGTATAATATGCTGGGGTTAGAGCTAAAGCAATCATCAAATTTTATTTAAAAAATTAGATTATGTACACCGTCGAAATAGGGCGTCAATTTCTGAAAACGTACAATAAAAAAACGGGGAATAACTACTCCGCGATGGATTTTTTTGAGGAGGAATTTTTCCCGGTGGTGTTTGATGCTGAAGATCATCTACACCTGATGCACGTACATAATTCTCCATTTTTTCAGCGAATTTATCAAAAAGATCGAGAAGCATATCCTGATATGCGTGACGCATTAGTCAGGAAGAATAAATTTTTTAATAGCATAGAAGAAGTTGAAAGTGGTGAAGAAGATTTAGGCGGGAATTTAGGAGTTGGCTTTATGGCCAAAGGCTATGATGGTACAACGTCAGGGCAGGTAAGTAATATAATGGTAGATTTCCCAGAATCTGAGATTTTATACTCTTGGTTTGGTGGAGCTTTAGGGGTAGGATTTGGAGGAGGATATGATTTTCTGTTTCAAAATGAAGAAATAAATTGGTTTCTGTTTAAAGGATGGGAGTATTATCGAGAGTACCTGAAGCAAACACCTATTGCAAAGGGCCGGCAATTAGAATCCTGGAATGGCCTTTGGATTAATTATGGTCTCGCATATTCAGAAAATTTAGATAAAGCCTTTAATGAATTAACCAAGCAAGTTGGACATCATACTAAGAAAAGCGGTAGCAAGCTGAAATTAGATCGGCCCGAATGGATAAAACAAATATTTTCTTTGGCCAGATATTTTGATGGGAAAAAGGAAAGAGAATTAATTTATGGCTATGGTTATGGACAAATGAATACAACACTTGGATTTTTAAATCTCGAGCTTACACAGGTTAAGTATATGGCTGATTTGTTCGATCATTTAATTGCCGATGATCCCGATTTAAAAACCTCGGAAAAGATTAGGCTTGAAGATGCTTATGAGACCTTTTTTTCATTGAAACAGGCCTGCGCAATGGGAGGAATTGGTGTTCAATCCATCAGACCCAAAGATTTACGAAAATATACGATATGGACCAGTAATAAGAACGTGAAGACTGCTCCTAACCTTTCTAAAAAAGAAGAGCGGATTAAATTTTTCACCTACATAACATGGATAGAAGCTATGCTAAAAAATGAAGATACGTTACAGTTATCGGAAGAAGTTGCTGAAGCCTTATTAAAATATGAAGGGGGAGAAGAACGCTTGCGAACCCGCATAAAAACAGTTGACAACCTTTGGGAGTCTAAAAGCCGTCAACAGTTAATTGATAAGTTTTCAGAAATAGTCGAGGAAGAGCCAAAGGTAGCAGAGACTATAAATCGCGCGGTTAACCAGCTGATGACAAAGATACCGCAGGATATGTATAAGCTTTTTCTGACGCTGGTAAAGTTTAAATATCATTACTATCAATCAAACTAGAAATTTTATTAATAACCAAATAACGGGATAACATTATGAATTCACCATATCTATATTTAAGAGGATTGAAACATGTTGAGCATACGGTTTTTTGTGTCGAAGATGGACAAAAGACCTATTATGAACCCCAATTCCGCCGTTCCCAACCTTTTTCAAGTGGACAGCAGGTAAAACGATCCATTTTGGAAAGTGTGATGCGCAACTTGGGTAAAGATTTAGCTCCGGTTGAATTCTTATGGAAAGTGGGAAAAAAAGGCAAAGCACCAAAAGAAGATATTGCCGTTCAACCATGTGATCCTACCTATCCGGATCAATTATTGGGTGGTTACATGAAAGCTTCTTCTAAAGCTACCAAAGATAAAGATGAGGAAAATTTTGTCGTTAAAAGACGAAGTCCCTTATCTATTTCCGCGATGCGGCCGTTGCATCCGCTTTTAGCTGGTACCGATGCTGAAAAAGGGACCTTTGATCGTACCTCCAATCCTAATAGTAAGGTTTCATTACTTGATGAAGATGGTAATAAAATGGAACCCGAAGAAATGCAAGAATATCTGGAGGATATAGAAAAGCATCTGCCAAAAAGAAAATTTCTCGACAAACAGACGCGTGCCTATGGATTATTTGTTTATGACATAGCTATTGACTTACGTCGTTTATTTTCGGTTTCTACAATTGGCTTAGATAAGGGTGAGCCCGAAGTTTATTCGAATGTTAAAGAGAAAATGGTTGAAGCTGGCTGGGTAGAAAGTGAAAATTCCTTTGGTCCCTGCTTGGTTTGCCCGAAAGATCAGCGGGAGAAAATTATCGAGGCCTTGGCTGAGGGACTAATTAATTGGCAAATTACGAGTAACCAGGCCCGTACGTTTAGTTTGATGGATCCAATCGCTTTTGCACTGTCAGATAAAGCCTATACTATTGCGGGAGCGATCCGGGCAGAGTTGAAAGAAGATGTCGATAAAGACCAGGCCGTGCCCCGAGTAGATGAAGAAGCAGGTGCAGATGTTTTCAAAACATTACCCATTAGCGGTTATATCAAAGGCGAATACGGCACCGCTGAAGCTGTGAATCAGGCTAAACAATGGCTCATCGACCGCATGGAATCGTTCGACTACGAAAACCAAACCTCGGTGGCCGCCAGTTGATATAAAAGGCTCAAACCTCCAAGGATTTTAAATCCTTGGAGGTTTAATAAATGGAGGTTTTTAAACCAAATAAGTACATGCCACAACCACGCATACCGTTAGAAGCTGGCTGTATCTATCACGTATGGACGCATGCCAACGGCAGCGAAAATTTGTTTCGCGTGGATGAAAATTACCGCTACTTTCTGGAAAAGTACGTTTATCATGTTCATCCGGTGGTAGAGACCTTTGCTTATTGTTTGATGCCTAACCACCTGCACTTGATGGTGCGTATAAGGGAAGAAGATGAGGTACTGGAGTTTTTACAGAAGAAGAAAGAGGATCCAAACCTCCAAGGTTTTCAAAACCTTGGAGGTTTTAGTAAAGTAATCAGCCAGCAATACAGCAACCTCTTCAATTCTTATACTAAGGCCTACAACAAAAAATATGATCGCAAAGGGAGCCTATTCAAACCTAACTTCGAGCGCAATATTGTTGATTCTGACGAATACTTTGCCCGATTGATCGCTTATATTCACAACAACCCCGTACACCACGGTTTTGTAGAAGATCTTAAGGATTGGCCGCATAGCAGTTGGCAGGCGTATGTATTCGATAAGCCTACAAAAATTAGCAGAAATGAAGGCATTGCGTGGTTCGGCAGCAAAGAAAATTTTTACGAGGTACACCGGCAGATAAATATGGAAACCCTAATTTCATTTTTTGAAGAATGAGTTTATTATTGAAATAAATCTCCAAGGTTTTGGAAACCTTGGAGGTTTTAAAAGTTTAAAATAGGAGGTTTAATGAAAATAACCGGCACCCAAGTGGCTTACTACTTCGTCTGCGCTCGTAAATTGTGGTTCTTTTCGCATAACATACAGTGCGAGCAGGAAAGTGATGCTGTGCGACACGGCAGGCACATTCATGAGACCAGTTATAAGCGTAAAAAGAAAGAGATAGGCGTGGACGGCGTCATCAAAATAGACTGGATGGATCATGATGAGAAGGTGATTCACGAAGTCAAGAAATCTAGCAGCATGGAGCAAGCGCATACCTGGCAGCTAAAATATTACATGTGGTACCTGGAGCAGAAAGGGATGCACATTGCTGACGAACAATCAGCTAAAGAATTCGAAAATCAACCCGAAAAGCGCGGCTATATCGGTGAGCTCAATTATCCCAAGATGCGAAGCACCGAGACCGTCATTTTAAGCAGGCCAGATCGCGCAAAGATCGAAGAAAAAATCATTCCCAACATCAAAAAGATTGTGAACCGGGTCAAACCGCCGGGCACCGTAGAATGGGATATCTGCAAAAGCTGCTCGTATAACGAGCTCTGCTACAGCTAATATCAAACCAAGACAATAAATATGAGACGCAGTTACTATATTTTTAGCTCCGGTAAGCTGATGCGTAAACAGAATACGCTGTTTTTTCTGCCTTATGATGAAGAGCAAGAATTGCTGGAAGAAACAGGAAGAGCCGAAGAAGAGCCCGTTGACTGGCAGCTCATCACCGAGGCGGGCAAGTTTAAGAAAGAGTTTGATTCCCTGAATAAGCGCGTAATTCCCATCGATGATGTGGATTCGCTGATGATTTTTAGCGAGATCAACTTTAATGCCCGCATGTTGCGTTTTTTAAACAAAAAGAATATTCCCGCGCACCTGTTCAATTATTATGGTTACTACAGTGGCAGCTACTACCCGCGGGAATATCTGCTGAGCGGATTTTTGCTGGTCAATCAGGTCGATCATTATAAAGTACACCAAAAGCGAATGCGTTTGGCGCTGCTGTTGGTACAGGGCGCGGCCTATAATATGTTACGAAACCTTAAATACTACAACGGACGGGCCGGAGATTTAAGTTCATTTATTTCTGCCATCGAGCAACACCTGGAGCAGGTGCCGCTGGCCGGTGATGTGCAGGAGCTGATGGGGCTGGAAGGCAATATACGACAGGCCTATTACAAAGCCTTTCCGGTTATTTTGGGCGAACAGTATGATTTCAACAAGCGAGTTAAAAGGCCACCCGATAATGCCGTAAATGCACTTATCTCGTTCGGTAATTCGATGGTGTATACGACCTGCCTGACCGAGATTTACCGCACGCAGCTATCTCCCTTGATCTCTTTCCTGCACGAGCCGGGGGACCGGCGCTATTCGCTGGCACTGGACTTGGCGGAGATCTTTAAGCCGCTGCTGGCCGATCGCGTGCTGTTCAGCTGTCTCAATCAAAAGCGTATTAAGCATACCGATTTTGATAGGGACCTAAACTTTTGCCATCTTAGCAAGTCGGGTCGTAAAACCTTTGTAAAAGCATTCGAGGATAAGCTTAAAACCACCATCATGCACCGCAAGTTGCACCGAAAAGTTTCATACCGGCGACTCATACGGATGGAGTGCTACAAATTGGTAAAGCATATCACCAATGCCGAACCGTATGAACCCTTTAAAGCCTGGTGGTGAGGGGGCAGGGATTGAATGATTGAGTTATTGAACTGCTGATTTACTTACGGTTCAATAGTTCAACAAATTGATAATTCAATAAATCAACAACGCTTGCCCTATGTATTACATCATTGTGTATGACGTAAATGTAGATCGTGTCCAGAAAATGCTTAAACTGATGCGTGAATACGTGAATCACGTGCAGAATTCGGTATTCGAGGGAGAACTAACTGATGCGCAACTTGCAGAACTTAAGGAGAAAGTCCGCGACTTAATGAATGAAGAGGAAGATTCCATTATTATTTATTGTGTAGGTAGTAAGCGGTGGAGCAATCGTGAGGTGTTGGGCATTGAAAAACGCAGTGCTGATAATTTCATTTAGTCTATTTGTGATCCATGAAAAATCGTCAACGCCTTCATTCAATTCATAAACGCCTGAAAAGAAAACGCAGTTACTGCCGTAAGAGGTCTTTAACAGACACAAAGCCCGGTTTTGGGGCTCGTCGCCCCCCACCCTTAATTACCATTTTTTAGGTTGACGATTATTTATTGATTTTTATTCCATAAAATCGGTATTTATAGGCCACTGTAGCTCATATTGCTACGGCTTTTAATAGCACCTTAGAGGAATTGAAATTAATCAAGTACAACGGCGCCCTTATTCGCAACCTGCTTTTAATAGCACCTTAGAGGAATTGAAATAAACCCAGGCTCTTAGCATGAGATTCAGGCATTTCACTTTTAATAGCACCTTAGAGGAATTGAAATAAGTCTGTTGTTCGGGTTTACCGCCCCTACTACAAGCTTTTAATAGCACCTTAGAGGAATTGAAATCATGTCCACCAAGTTAGAAAACTGTATTTTTCCTGCTTTTAATAGCACCTTAGAGGAATTGAAATCCATCACGATCGGGTCGCTCAATAAGTAACTGTAATCTTTTAATAGCACCTTAGAGGAATTGAAATTTAGGCAGAAAGTGAAGAATGCTTAACATTAATACTTCTTTTAATAGCACCTTAGAGGAATTGAAATCTGAAATAAAGTAACCCAAGGTTGAAAAGCGAGCCACTTTTAATAGCACCTTAGAGGAATTGAAATCATTTTCCGCAAGGCACGCCTATCATCTTATTATCGCTTTTAATAGCACCTTAGAGGAATTGAAATTCACTTTATCCATATAGTTATCATATGCTGAACCCACTTTTAATAGCACCTTAGAGGAATTGAAATCAAATTACTGATTTTGAACCGGCAAAAGCAATTTGCTTTTAATAGCACCTTAGAGGAATTGAAATACGACAGTTACAGTACTTAGTATATATTTGGCCGTCTTTTAATAGCACCTTAGAGGAATTGAAATGAAAATACGCCACATGGTCGATTTACGAGCGTTCGCCCTTTTAATAGCACCTTAGAGGAATTGAAATTTGTATAATAGTTGATTTATACATCTTCTTTGATTGCTTTTAATAGCACCTTAGAGGAATTGAAATGCAGGTGTAGCGGTTGGAGCGATCGGAATCGGAAAAACTTTTAATAGCACCTTAGAGGAATTGAAATGGCATTTCAGCCGAACTGATAAATTTGACTATTTTTGCTTTTAATAGCACCTTAGAGGAATTGAAATCAGCCGTAAAGTCGCGCCCCCTATCAGCTCAATAAGCGCTTTTAATAGCACCTTAGAGGAATTGAAATCGGCAAAAGTTACTTCACCAAAAAAATATTTATACCGCTTTTAATAGCACCTTAGAGGAATTGAAATAAATGTAATACTCGTAACTTTCTTCGAGCAAAGGAGCTTTTAATAGCACCTTAGAGGAATTGAAATTTTGCATTGTAGGTCATTCCAAGCACATCTATAAAACTTTTAATAGCACCTTAGAGGAATTGAAATCTGGGCACCCGAGAAGCCGATACGGCAATGGGCCTACACTTTTAATAGCACCTTAGAGGAATTGAAATCATGAATATTACGACATGGATTTATCGGCATACGACTTTTAATAGCACCTTAGAGGAATTGAAATAAATCAACGGCCAACCCATCCGGTGTGCCGCCAAAAACTTTTAATAGCACCTTAGAGGAATTGAAATGCGCTTTTGCTTTGCCCACCTACTGGTGAAATAATACTTTTAATAGCACCTTAGAGGAATTGAAATCAGGGAAACAGGCGCGGCCAAAACGTGCCCCGGCAAACTTTTAATAGCACCTTAGAGGAATTGAAATCACTATCATATAATCGTTGATTCAAAATATGCTGCTGCTTTTAATAGCACCTTAGAGGAATTGAAATCTACAAAATAACCACTCATCAACCCAATGAATATGCTTTTAATAGCACCTTAGAGGAATTGAAATTCACCAAAGAAGCTTAGCGTTTGCGCGGCGACGTTGGCCTTTTAATAGCACCTTAGAGGAATTGAAATACTAAATAATGGATGCTGACTCGGAGAAAGTAATTCATCTCGAAAGGATATCAAATCACAACATGACGTTTCACCTACCAATGAAGTTGAAACTGTAAGCCCTTCCTGAACCACATCCCCGGCCAATAAGTAGGTTCTATTTATGTGTTTAATTGTATGTAATACGTGTGTTTATTATATTTTACACGTGTTATAAACAAAAGCGATGATGTTATGAAAGAGAAACTAACCCTTACCATAGAAAAAGAAACAAAAAAACGGGCCAAGAAGCACGCTAAAGTATTAGGACGCAGCGTTTCGGATATGGTAGAAGAATTTTTGAATAAAACCGCTGCCGAATCAGAAGATTATTTTACCCCTACCCCCGGCTCGGCCGCTTACGAACTCGCAAATCTTATACCGGAATCGGAAAAAGTGGATGACTATGACTATAAAAAAATGAAAGGAGAAATGTTAGAAGAACGCTATGGAAATAAATAACGTCCTGATCGATACCAATATCTGTTTAGATGCCGTACTTAACCGCAAACCGTTTGCAGCGAACGCCCTTGAAATTACTGAACGGGCGCAAATGGGCGATTTTGTGGGCGCGGTTGCGAGCCATAGTTTTGATACTATTTTTTATTTTCTTCGAAAAGATGCGGGTATAGCAAAGGCATACAAAGGATTAGATATACTCCGCAAAGCTTTTAAAGTAGCCTCGGTTACCCAATCAGTTATAGACAAAGCTATTGGTGGCAGATGGAATGATTTTGAAGATGCTATCCACTACTACACGGCCCGTGCTTCGGGCTGTGATGCCATTATAACCCGAAATCGAAAAGATTTTACCGAATCTACGCTTCCCATCCTCTCCCCCTCCGAATTCTTGGCCCGGCCGCGTGCCGGCAACCAGGAATAAGCCGTCTTCCTGAACCACTTCCATCTAAAATAAGGATTGAAACACAATACTACCGGCGATTGGGTTCGCAAAGAATAATCAAAAATTACAACGAGCAATAATTGAGGGTAAGTAATTCATCTCGAAAGGATATCAAACAGAGCATAATTCCTTCTCTTTTACTTTTTACTACCAATCAGTTGCAACGCTTTTTTGATAACCAAAAGTTGCATCTGAACCGATGTTTGTAACGGAAGCGGATTAATATCAAAAGCATCCAGTATAGGGCTTAACGGTTCATCATTTGCGGCCCGTTTTCGCAATTCCGGTATCTTTTTTTTGAATTCAAGGTATGATTCAGGAGTACCGGGCTCGTTAGCTGAACCTTCCTTTAATTTCACAATAAAAAGTGGCAGCTCGGTAACCAGGCACAGCGGGTCGCCGCCCAGCGATCGTACATATTCCATGGAGCTCAGCCGAAACTTTGAAGCGGTTTCTTCATCGTCCAGCTCTTTAAAGTGGTGCTGCATAGCCCGCCCTTCTGGCGTGGTGGTGAACCCGGGACCGATATATTCAAAGCCTTTTTCGCCGCCGCGGTCATGGTCGTGCAGGGGTAAATTGTGAGATTCAGCGATTTGTTGAAAATCACCCCGCAACTGGTTGGTCTGCTCAATCCAGTGCCGTTCAATCAGTAGCATCAACCCTTCGGAAAAGGCCATACCATGGAAGTTGATGTAGAGTTCGAATGGAGCATACTCCCGAAGGAAATTAGACACCGCCTTATTTTCTCTCCGCATATCCGGGTAGCCAAATTCAAGATCGCGCCCGGGTTCTTCCCGAAAGGCGTGTTGGGCATAGGCGGCCATGTCGGGCCATCGGGCAATCCATTGCTGATTTTTGGCTTCCCCATCGGGGTTAATGTGTGGCAGAATAATGAAGGTATATTTCTGTAACAGCAAGTGGGCTTTTTCATCATTGGTAATAAAATGGTTCACCAACAACCGTAGCATTTCGGGCCCAACGGGTTCATCGGAATGGGCGCCGCCCAACAGCGCAACACGGGTGGCACCGCTCCCTATTACAAAAGCATGAATGGGGCGTCTTTGCTCACTGGCTCCAATTTCTTGAAAGGTGATTTCATCACTCTTCATTACTTCGGCAGATATTGCCTGGAAAAATTGCCTCGACGTGCTGAAAGTCAGATCTGCAGTATCTATAGAATTGAAGAAATTGAACATGAGGTTGGCCGTGGTTAGAAATATCCATTATAAATTATGGTATCAAAGAAAGCATCCAAAATAAATTTAGGCAAGGAGTGACGCCCACTGTCAGTCAGGCTCATATCTTAGGGGTAGTTCATTATAATCACCAAAAACGCAGCTATTATGAAACGGATCCAATTTATAAGACATTTGCTTGCATTGCCGTTTGGCCCGTATTTGGTTCACAAATTTTTAAAGGGTCAAAATCAATCACCCTACCTGCTCAATAAATTTTATGTAGCCGGTTTTCAATACTATAAGAGGCCTTTGAAATACTACCTAAAAAGTCTTCGACTACATTCGCCCGATGAAATAATCGGGATTCATTGCGCTCAGACTGACGTCATATTGAGCGCAGCGAAGCGAAGTCGAAATAGACGTAGGTAATGCAAAGGCCTCTACAAGGGGGTCGTCGTTGATTAACAAAATGATAGCCGGGTGAGGAGCTGGAGTTACGGGCCGAGCCGGAAAATAATCATGATAAATTTGCGGTATCTATATACCGAAAAGGGGAGATGGTGGGCCATGTGCCGCGTTCGGACAACAAGCATATCAGTCGGTTGTTGCAGCAAGGCGCTGAACTCACTTGCAAGGTTAAGGAGGTACATCCCGGGCGGGAAACCTGGCAAATGGTACGGGTACAAATATTTTTGTAATAGCTGTACATAGTACGGCCCATGCTGAAATAAGCCGATGTAATGAACATCAAAAGTGATTTTTTGCTTGAATACTATTTGTTTAGTAATATTGAATCTCTTAAATCACTCATCAATTACTCCTTTATTATGAAAAAGATACTTCCCCTCATACTGTTATTTATTGCATTTATATGGTCTCCGTTTACTGCCGGTGCCCAAGAGGCCGACACTATGAATCAAGATGCAGAAATTCCGGTTGATCCCGATGTAAAAAAAGGCACATTTGACAATGGCCTCACCTACTACATCAGAAACAACGATAAACCTGAAGACGAGGTGCAGCTGCGTTTATTGGTAAAGGCGGGTTCTATACAGGAAAATGAGGACCAGCGCGGCCTTGCTCATGTACTGGAACACATGAATTTTAACGGCACCGAAAATTTCAAAAAGAATGAGCTGGTTGATTATCTGCAAAGTATTGGCGTGGAATTCGGCGCTGACTTGAATGCCAGCACGGGCTTTGGGCGCACGCTGTACATTTTGCCCATTCCCACCGATGATTCTAAAACGTTGGATAAAGGGTTTCAGGTACTCGACGACTGGGCGCACGGAACATTACTAAATCCGCAAATGGTTGATGATGAACGCGGCGTGGTTTTAGAGGAATACAGAATTGGGCTGGGCGCGGGCGAACGCATGCGCAAAGAATATTTACCTATAATTTTAGACGGTTCACGGTATGCTAACCGCCTGCCCATTGGCACCAAAGAAAGCATACAGAATTTTAAGCAAGAAGATCTTGAAGCATTTTATAAAGACTGGTATCGCCCGGGGTTGATGGCGGTGATTGCTGTTGGAGATTTAGAAGTGGATGCCATGTATGAAAAAATAAAGGAGCACTTTGCGGATATTAAACCGCTTGAAAATGCGCCCGAGCGAAAGGAATATTCCATCCCCAATCACGAAGAAACATATGTGGCTGTAGCCAGCGACAAAGAGGCTACATCAGCCCAAGTCCAATTAACCTACCAGGATGAAGGAAAACGACAGATTACCGAAACGATGGGTGATTATCGGGATGAGCTTGTTGAACGCCTGTTTACACAAATGATTAACAACCGTCTGGACGAACTGCGCAACAGCCCGGAACCGCCCTTTGTTTTTGGATTTTCAAGCCACGGGCGGTACTTCTCTCCCAATAAAGAGGCGTACCGATCATTTGCCGTCACCGGCGAAGACGGACGCTTAGAAGGGTTGAAAGCACTATTGGTTACTAATAAGCGTATTCAGGAACACGGGTTCACGCCGTCTGAACTGGAACGGGCAAAAAAGGAACTGCTTTCTTCGCAAAAAGACCAATATGATGGACGAAAGACCCGTCAGTCAAGGAGTTATGTGGGGAGCTATGTTTCCAATTATTTGTACCGTTCACCCATTGCAGGTATTTCATGGGAGTACAACCAAAGTCAGGAAATTGTTCCCGGTATTAACTTAGAAGAGGTTAGCTCGCTGATTGATGAATTCTTGCATGATGACAATCGTACGGTGTTGATAACCGGCCCGCCCATGGACAAACCCAAAGCTGCGATGGAACAAGACGTGCGTAACATGTTGGCTGAGGTAGCGTCGATGAAGGTGGAGCCTTATGAAGAAGAGGCGGTTCGTGAAAACTTAATGAAAACACGGCCCCAAAAAGGATCTATTGCAAATGAATCCACAAATGATCAGTTGGCCACCACCACATTCAAATTGAGCAACGGGGCTGAGGTTACCTACAAAAAAACCGATTTCAAGGATAATCAAATCTTGTTCCGCTCTTTTAGTTATGGTGGAACCTCCCTTTACAGCACCGATGTATATAAGCAAACGGCACTTGCCAATGGCGGGCTGACGGAAGCCGGCGTTGCGGGGCTGTCTAAAACGAATCTGCAAAAAGTACTTGCAGGCAAAAATGCCAGTGTATCACCCTACATTAGTAACTTGACGGAAGGGATGCGTGGCAATGCTACGCCCGATGATTTGGAGACGCTCTTTCAGCTTATAAATCAATATTTTACGGCATTAAATAAAGATGAAGAAGCATTTCAATCATTTATAAGCAGGCAGAAAGCCCAGTTTGCAAACTTGCTGTCGAACCCGCAATTTTATTTTGCCTTGGAGTTTGCAGAATTCGTTAATAAAAATAATCCCCGTTTTGTTGGCTTTCCTACGCCCGAAGAACTGGATGATGCCAATTATGATCTGGCCTATAAGAAATACCAGGAACGGTTTAAAAATACGGGTGACTTTAAATTCTACTTTGTGGGTGATATTCCGGTCTCTGAGTTCAAAAATTATGTTGAAACATACATTGCCAGTCTGCCGGCTACCTCTGAAAAGGAAAATTATGAAGTGCCCTCGTATCGCCCGTTGAGCGGAGACTATGAAAAAATTGTGCGCAAGGGCCAAGCCCCGCAAAGTTTCGTAAATATTGTGTATAACGGTGAAACGGACTATAGCCCCGAAAAGGCCTATTACATGGAGAGCCTTGGGGAAATCCTGTCCATCAAATTGATTGAGAATCTGCGCGAAAAAGAGAGTGGTGTTTATACGGTTCGAGCCAATGCTAACATGTCAAAAATACCGTATGGCTCGTACTCATTTAATATTTCTTTTCCCTGTGGACCCGAAAACGTGGATCGATTGATTAAAATTGCGCTGGCTGAAGTGCAAAAAATCATTGAAAACGGTCCTACGACCGCAGATCTTGAGAAAGTGAAGGAAAATCAGCTGCAAAATTACAAACAAAATATCAA
>Ga0306906_1000116_pt1 | contig 43083 bp, 61 predicted proteins | sample AntRauTorcE11897_FD_190405 | JGI IMG/M metagenome (GOLD analysis project Ga0306906, IMG submission 190405) | Saline lake microbial communities from Rauer Islands, Antarctica - Metagenome Torckler E11 #897 (v2) (version 2) | ecosystem: Environmental > Aquatic > Non-marine Saline and Alkaline >...
CTTTCGCCATCCTTGCCGGTGACTTCTTGACGCTCGATATATCCACGCTTCTTACCTTTGGTCTTAAGATAAAAGATAATGCCGGTCATCTCGCCTTTGCTTATAGCTGAAAAAAGTTTGTTCTCTGCCATATCAGTGGTGCGTTCAAATGAATCAGTAACAGCAGCATCTACCTTTGAGGCAAATTCTTTATCCGCTTTATACCAGTTGCGATAAGTTTGAAATGATATGCCAGCTGCTTGACATGCTACCGTAAGCAATCCAAAGTTCGTTTTTATAGCTTCAACAAATTCAAGTTTTACTTCCTCTTTATTTGATAATGCCCTACTTCCCATAGTAACCTCTTGTTAAAATATACCCCCCTATATTAAAGTGTGAATTAAGGCTTTGTCAATGTTTTAAGGTTATAGAGTGACCTAAATTTTTTTTGTTTAGTTACTCTATAAGTAAAAATCTCTCCCAATGTTGGTTTGTTTTTATAAACTTTGGGGAAGATTTATGTAAACTCGTGATCTTTTTTTATTCTCCAGTCTACATTGACTTGCCGGAGAGCTAAACTTTCGTAACTTTCCGACGAGAAAATACCGGATAAATTGGATAAAACCGGTTAAATGCAAATAGGTTAATATCCAGTCCTTTAAAAAGGCCGTAATTTATTACATCCTCTTAAGCCTTTTTATCTTTTTTTTATCCTTGTATCCCTTATACCTAAGTGTGTTTAGTTGTATTATAATGTTTTTTAATAAAAGTTATTAAAAGTTGTTGACATGCAATGTTATTCATGTTATAATATAAGTATAAGCTATAAAAAGGGAGGCTTTTATGAAGACTTTGAAATTTTATATAAATACTTTAACTCCAGTAGGTATCATTAAGAAACCAGTTATGTTTACCGAAAACCATGATTACTTAGAGTTCCAGTATTATAGCTTGAAAAAACAAGGTTATATTATTGACCCAGAAATTATGGATTCTTTGAACAGGATTAATGAGATAGCTGAAACAAACGAAGTTTCATATTTAGGATTAGTTGAGTATACATTTGGAACTGAATATGCAAACGATAACTAAATTAAAGACCCTCTATCATTAGGGGGTCACTTTTTTGGGGAAAGGTATGAATAGAAAATGGTTTTTAAAAGAGTTGCTTCATACGGTAGTAGGCAATGCATACAACTGTGGGAACCATAAGGGTTCTTATTCTTTACATGTTAAGGAATGGAAAGATATCATGAGTGATGATGACCTGACTATAATGAACTTACTTGAGACTTTGCAGATCTTGCATATTAAATATTGGCAGGATGAGCCGGACGCAATGTTCAGTTTTTGGATTGATTTTGATGAGTTTGATCTAGATGACTTATCCACAATGTTTGAGGATAAAGCTGTGAATAAAATCCTTAGACCCTTTATGTCTCTTGGGGTCTTTTAATATGCCTATTTTTTAGGCTTGACTACTTGCACAACATGTTGTACTATACATTTATAATAGTTAATAAGGGGTAATATTATGACATGTATGTATGCAAGTAATGCAAGAAAAGATTTTTTTCAGTTACTAAAGCGTGTATCAGAAGGTGAACAAATAACGGTTCATAGCAATAACAATGATGATGTTATCATGATATCGAAAGAGGATTTTGAAATTTACGATCTTAACATGGATCTAATAAAAAACCCTCAAAATTATAGAAAAATTATAGAAGGATTTAAAAGCAAGCCGGAAGACTGTTTAGCAGCAGAAGAGTTAGGTGTTTTTGATGACGTATAAATTACTATTTAACAAGCAAGCTGCTAAGGACTGGAAGAAGATTAAAAAAAGCGAATACCGCAATAAGTTTGTAAAATATTTTGAGATATTAAAAAGCGGTGATTTTGATGCATTAGAAAGCAAGCCCATAATTTTTCATAAAAACGAAGCCTATAGTATAAGAGTAAACATAAGACATCGAATTGTGTATAGACTTGAAAAAGATGTATGTTATGTAATTATTATGAAGGCGTGGGGTCATTATGACGACAACGGCTAAATAACGTATTTATCTTTTATAAGCTCATAGCCAGTAAAGAAATAACTAAGCTCTTCATATCTTAAAGGCCTGCCGTTTTTTACTACCCACTGATCTTCACCAATCCCGATGCTTGCTGAGAAGGTGTCTTTCTTTTCATCTTTACATAATACCACCTTAACGGTTGCCGCTCCGATCTCTGAATCTTGAGCGGGATAGGATACTTTAAGCTTATCTATTATCTTCATATTATTCACCCTTTTCTTTTTGTCTTTCTGCAAAATTTTGCATAACTTCCTTCATGGTTTTGCCTTTTGTTTTTTCCGGAGCGGGCTGGTCATGTCTAATTGCTTTTACAGGCGGCTCATTTTTTTTTGGTTCCGCCTTACTTTTGTAACCGGGCCCGGCTTGATAAGCCTCTTGCAAAACTACATAAGTCTCGAGGGTGAAGTCTCGGTAGTTCTTTTTTGATCTTTCTTCGATCCAATCATGCACTTCTTTTGAAAGACGAAGCGTGCGCAATATGCTTCCTTTTGAATATCTAGACATAAATATAATTTGCTTTAATTTATTGCATTAAAATAAAACATAACATAACTTATTGAATTATACAATAATATATTTTATGCTGTTTTGTTGTGTTTACCTAGCACCCGATAAATAGTGGGCACGGTAATTCTAAACATGCCTGCTATATATTTAAGGCTAAACTTTTTACTATTATACATTTCAACAAGGGCTAGCTCATCTTTATCTTTCAGCTTACTCGGCCTACCACCAACCCGGCCTCTTGCTCTTGCAGCATTAAGTCCAGCGCATGTTCGCTCACGAGCCACGTCACGTTCGAACTCAATCATGCTAGCATATATATGAAAGGCAAACTTACCCATTGGGGTTTTAGTATCGATCTGTTCTTTAAGCGATATAAACTCGACGCCTTTATCAGATAACTTATTCATAATGCTTAAGAGTTCTTTGACAGTACGTGCTAACCTATCTAACTTCCATACTATTAAAGTATCGCCTTCTCTTAAATAATCCATGCATCGATTAAATTCAGGACGCACTTCTTTAGCACCACTGATCTGTTCATGAAATATCTTTTCCGCACCCGCCTCGTTAAGAGCATCAAGTTGCAAGTCTAACGTTTGAGAAAATGTACTTATTCTCGCATATCCTATTATTGCCATATTGTCGTGGTTCTAGTTAAATTTTTTTTTGTACCACACAATTTATAACCACTAGTGATTATAATTATAACCTCTAGAGATTAAAAAAAGTATGCGTCAGCAAGCTCAGTCATTGCGTCAGCAAGCTCACACATTTTTTAATATATCACAAACATGCGTTTTTTTAAAGTTGATTATTTTATGAGTTATGTTATTATTGCGATTCAATTTTGGTGGGATGTGAGGGTGTAAAGAAACCTAACTGCATACGGCCATATATTTTATATGAGAAACTAAAGGGAATCATGCAAGAAATCAATAGACCTATCCTGCGGGGGATAATCGTAAACGGCAAATGGTTCAATGCTAATCTAATAACTCACATTGAAGTAACCGGTGGAAACTCGGCTAGCTTCCATAGTAACTGGAGAATTAATAATTATGATATTGTTATTAAGTGCGCAGTGTATTTTAAATCGTTGCCTCCGGTGGTGCTTGAAATTACAAAGGTAAATGACCAACCCTATATATTAAGAGACACCGAAGATTTACATATGGATATTCTATATGATGTTATGGAGGAGCTAAACAAAGTTGGTACTTTAGATATACAGCAGGCTATTGAAGAGTTTTTGGATTGTGCGGTGACCGTAAAAAAGAAAAGAGAAAAAGATCTTAAAGTTGATCCTATAGTAAAGCTACCTGACAACATGGCTTTTTTAGTGGAACCATTGGGTAAACACTTATCAGTCAGAGGTCGCAATATATTAGATTACGCATTAGATATGAGGTATGTTGGGGATTTAGTAACATTCAAAATATCTGAAGATGTTGACCCCAAATATAAATTTTTAGAATTAGACAACTTTGGACCAGTTTGCTGGAATGAAGTCGAGATTCTGATGAGGCAAAAGAATTTGTCATTTAACACGGAAGTGCCGGCTTGGGAAAACATAAGAAAGAATCTTGATGCAGGTAAAATTAAAAACAACAAAGGAGATAAAAATTAGATCAGTATGAACAGTGAGTTTATCAAAGCAACTAATTTAATAAAGAGCCACCTAAAGAATGCAGTTATTCAAAAGCAGCGTGATAAGGCGAATGAGTATATACATAAGTGTTATCAGTTGGTAGATGAATTGATTGAGATTAAAACTTAGGTACCCAAAAGTTAAACTTTATTGACTTTTGTTAAGTTTTGTGATACTATATTAAATACGAATCAATTGCATTGTTTAGGGAGGAGTTTATGCAAGATGAAATAAAGATACTAAGAGAAGATAATGCCAAGTTAAGGGCGGAACTATCTGACTTGCTCAAGAAGTATCGTGAAATAACCAGCGCTCAATCGTACATGATGGCTCAGATGAGTACTGAAATACAGACCTTGCAGGATGCTATTAAATTAGCAACGGAGGATTCAGATGAGAACCTATAAGCATATCGATAACTTTAAGCAGGAAGCTGAAAAGGATTTCGACAAAGCTTATGCATTAATGATGCATGATATCAATGAATCTTTTCATAGGATGTATTGTATGATAGCTATTCATGAAATTCAAAAAAGCTCTTTGGAAGATCTAAGACGCAAATAACTTTTGCAACTTTTAATTATCAGGTCAGTAAACGAGATGTTCAATCTTTAGTTTAGCTGACCTTTTTTTTTGCCATACACCTCATTTATTTAACTGAACTTAGCACTAACTAATAAATAAAAAGTTTAGATTATGGTATAATTCAAGGTTGGGAAAATAAAAATCAGGAGGTCTAAATGTCTAAATTACGTGAAGTTTTGCGAGCATTTAAAAAAATATTTTCATGCTGTTATAAGACAGTCAACATCGTAGATAACCTAACGGGTGGTGAAGGTGACGGTGAAGGTGGAGGTGGCTCTGGCGCTACTCATAACGAAAATAATAATAACGTGACGGTAAACATTCCAGAGGTTTCGGTCCAGCCTCAAAAGATGGGGCTGGGTAAAACAAAAATATTAGTTGATAAGGGTGACAACCATGATAACTTTGACTATAACCAACCGGTTCAGATTCATATAGCGGGTAGTGTTCATATGGCTCCGGGTTCTGATTTTGTTATTCATGCTGATAGGCACAACCGAGGCAATAGTGATTATAACAGCTACGATATAAGTGAGAGTAGTTCCGAGAGTTCGCCGTTATTTATCGATACTGAGAAGATGTTGAAGATACTTAGCGCTACGGATAAACGAAAGCTAGAGCTTGACTATGATGATATTAAAGCATCGCCTAAGACGACAGGGTCAGTCGAAAGGATTGACATGGGCAAAGCCAAGACTGTTCATCCGAAGATCACTAGCGCTGTGAAGATTTCACCAAAGGAAAAGCTGGTTCTTAATGATGATACTTCAGAGACTTTATCGATGCTTAGCTTTTTAAATCCAGATCGTCATGATGATAAAAGTGACACAGCAACTATGGGTGATGAGCCATTCGATATAGATAAGCCACTCCATCATTCAGTTTAGCCTTGCGGAAGTTTTGCAACTGTGAGATAATATATGGCATGGATATTGTTTTTCATGTATAACACACTCTCATAGGTGTGATCCTATTTTAGCCCCCTACCTCCCTTATAGGGGGTTTTATCTTAGCAGTATAAGAATCTTATTTTAAAGCTCATAGAGAAGCGAGAATACTTGTAACGACAAAACATGCGTTGAGATAAAGGTATACGTCTTAGAGAGCCCCTATGGCCGCGTGCGGCCCTTGCTAACCTCTACTGATCTTCAATAACATAATCTTCAAATAAAACACTTCTAGCTGTATGTGAAAGTCTAGTATCACTTAAAGCTCGTAATGAAATGTTTTTGTAAAACCCATTGTGGGGTCCGCAGTTTATAAAAGTTTTACTTTCCATGTTTTCCTCTTTTTAATTTAATTGTTCATAATTTAATTCCCTAGCCTTTATCCTTTGAGCTTGTGCTAGGTCCTCTGCTTTACCGGGGTCGATGATGTGCTCGGGTAACTTACCACCCCAGTAAGCATCTCTTTCTTGAACCAATTCCTTAGGGCAATAAGCCAATCCTTTGTTGGAGGCTTCTGTGAAATCCAAACGAGATTCATCAATTTCATTTACCATCCATTTTATAAACTCGGCTTTACTTGCAAAGCTTTTGTTTTCCATTCTTTTACCCCTTACTTTTACCAACATGTTAACAACATGATAGCTCAAGTTTAGTTTTTTAGATTTCGCCACTATTTCATCATACAACTCCTCATCTAGTTCGGATCTCCTGCTTCGATCAAAACTATGAATCTTATAATTAGAAAAATAAACAATTAAAAAAACTTCGGTAAGTATATCTTTATTTGACCTAATGTTTTCTTTGTTAGTTTTATTTGTATACTTATATGATTCTGCTAATTTTTCGCAGTTATTCTGATAGTTTTTAGCAGTTGGCGTGTTGACTGGGGTTGAAGGGGTATCATCTGTACTTTTGATGTTGCTACCATTGTTGTTATTCGACCCCTGGTTACCTTCATCATCTTCATCAATTTCAGGGTAGGTATCGCCATAAATTTCATTGAGTTTATCATAGTCAATAGCATACCATTTAGTCCGATCACCCTTTTTAAATGGGTCCATTTCTTTTGTAAGTAAGATACCAATGGTCTCCAGTTTTTTTACTATGTTTTTTATAGTGCATAAAGAATAATAATCTAAATCATCTTGCCACTCCTCATAGGTGTTATAAACCCAATGACGACCTTCAATTTTTTTGTACTTATTCATTTGCTTCCAATTTATTCTGAACTTTAATCTTTGTAAAAACAAAGCAGCGCTAACGCCAATCGCACGTGCTAACTTTGGATGCATTGAATGATGTTGTTCATCTGATAAAAAGGGACTATGTTGTGCTGGTAATTTTTTCTTAGATAAGTCTTGACTGTTATTAACCGTTGACATATAATAACCTCACTGATTTGTTAATGATTAACCCCACAGATTCGTTAATGATTAACCTCTCAGATTCGTTAATGATTACATGCCTGTGGCTATTAACATGTATTAGAAGGTGTCGCGCAACGACACCTTTTTTTATTGGCTGCGTCATAATTTTATTCCTCTTTCTTTTGTTATATTAATTATAATGATTAACTATATACTAAGTTAATTTAATCTTCTAGCTAAAATATTCCTATAAATCACAAGCGCTAACTTTTAAAACAAGATAAAAAAGAAAACGCTTGCAACTTGAATTATCATTTTATACAGTAACCTGTAACGAGAGGTGGCTCCGACATAAGTTACTAATCGTTTTTAAGTTACTATTGGTTGAGGGCATCTATCTTTTCCCAGAGGCCCTCTTCAACCTATAAGATCTTTTCTTAAGAATCAAATAAAAACTTTAAAAAAGTTAAGGCCTAGTTGATTCATTAAACTTTATTCTTTATTATTAAGTTTTATTATGTTATAATATATTACAACTTAATACAATTTAATAAAACGCATTATGAATCACCCACAAGAATGGTATGACCTAAGGCGCAGCGGCATCACTGGATCCGATATAGGTGCTATCATCAACGTCTCAAAGTTTAAATCACCGATGTCTGTTTATATTGATAAGCTACAGCTAACCGATATAGAAGAGCCTATGAACGATGCCATGCATTTCGGTAACCTACTTGAGGATATCGTAGCAGAGGAATACTCAAGACGATCTGGCAACAAGGTAATGATCGAACCTGAAACCTTAAGACATCCTGACTACCCACTTATGCTAGGCAACATCGATAGATGGATCGGCAACAAGGATGCAGTACTTGAATGTAAAACAACCGGCTTCTTTAATAAAGATGATTGGGGTCCTGAAGGAACCGATATCGTGCCAGCTACTTATCTTACGCAAGTGGCATGGTATGTTGCCATATGCGATGTACCCTATGCTGAGCTCGCAGCTCTTGCCGGTGGTAACCAGTTTAGAATATATCGCTATGAACGTAATAAAGAGTTCGAAGAAAAGCTAATCGAGATAGCTCATCAGTTTTGGGAGAACCATATCCTTGCGCAAGTACCACCAGATGACGGTACGATATACGATATCGCCAAACTATACCCTCGTGATAACGGTAAGAAGATGATAGCAGATGGTACTGACCTTGATAAGCTAATCGAACTTCGTGAGCTTAAAGGATATAAAAAAGAACTCGACCAGCGCATTAAAGATTTGCAAACCGATATCCAAGCGCAGATGAAAGACTTCTCATATATAGTTGACCAGCATGATAACGTACTTGCTAGCTGGCGTTTGTCTAATCCAAGATCACGCTTTGATAGCAATGCTCTTAAAGAAGACCACCCCGACCTATATGAAAAGTATTTACAGGATAGTCGAGCCACTCGAACCTTTTTAATTAAGTGAGGATAACCATGACAATTTCAAAAGCAGATAGCCTGAGGGCATTAAGTGAGCCAAACAAGCTATCCGAGAAGGATCAGATAAAACATCTGTACAATTTACATCGCCAAGGGCTAATTGCTATTGCCGATATTCCAGCTATACTAGAGACCATGAAAAACAATAAGGAGAAAAACAATGTCCAATATAACTAATAACAGTTCCTCAGATATGTTCGAGGTAATGGAGAAAGCCTATAAGTTCGCAGAGATCATGGCTAAGTCCGACATCATTCCAGAACATTATCGCAGCAAACCAGCCAACGTATTTATCGCCGTGCAAACTGCATACCGGATGAAGCTAGACCCAATGCTCGTTATGCAAAACACTTTCGTAGTTAGTGGTAAGCTTGGCATGAATACATCCTTTGCATTAAGCTTAGCTAATAACAGTGGCTTATTCGAAAGCGGAATTAGATATCGTGAAGAAGGTGCAGGTGCTGATATGAAAGTTACCGCCTTTACTAATCTTAAAAAAACAGGTGAGGAAATATCCTATACCTTTAGCATGAAACAAGCCCAAGCTGAAGGCTATACTAGAAACAGTAAATACAGAACCATGCCGGAACTAATGCTTCGATATAGGGCAGCTACATTATTAATACGTACCCACGCTCCTGAAGTTATGAACGGTATGCATATGGTAGAAGAGTTAGAGGATGTGCAAGGCGGTCTTAAGGAAGTCAATCCAAACGGTAATAGCCTTACCGATAAGCTCAGCAGCGCTCTTAATAAATACAAAGCACCAGCTAATGATAGGTCCAAAGCACTCGACAAAACCCCAGAGGGTGCCAACAAAACAAATGGGAGCGACAGTAATGCAGATGACAAACCAGAAGACCCGGTCTCCTATCGTCTCGCAAAGCTTGAAATTCTTGTCCGGCTTATTCCAGCCCATAATATTCCTCAAGAAACAGTTGATAAATGGTGTGAACGTGCTAGTGTAAGTAGCATCGATGAGCTCAATATAGAGCATATTGAAAAATGTATCAACTTTATAGAGGAAAAATATGGAAGGGAAAATAGCTGAATTTTTAAACCACTATAATCTATGTCGTAAGTATAAATTACAAGTACAAGATTTAATGACTCAAGACCATACTAAGTTAATGATGGCTGGGCATAACCATGTAATAGAGTGTCTTAAAGATAAAGAATATAAAGACATTATTGAAAAACTAAAGCACGACTTTAAAATGTCAGAAAGCTCAGTTAAAGAAACCATGATGTTTGGTAAGTTCTTAGAAAAGTTTATCGAGCTGAAGAAATTAAAAGAAGAGGATGAGGATGACATCAGTAAATCAAATTAACCTAAGCGGTAACCTTGGTATGGATCCTGAATCCATCACTACTAAAACCGGCAAGGATATGACCAAGCTAAACCTAGCAGTAACCACTGGCTATAAAGATAATAAACAAACTCACTGGGTTCCAGTTGTTGTCTTTGAACATACCGCCAAGTTTGCTAAACAATATCTTAAGAAAGGTGATATGATTTTTGTTAGCGGAACAATAAATCAAAGTAAACGCAAGACCAAATCAGGTGAAGAGTTTAACAGCCTTTCAATAATTGGTCGTGAAGTTACTAAACTTAAATCAAGTTCTGGTGAAGGTGTGGGGCATCAAGGTAACGAGGTCAAAATAATTGAAGATGATTATAACGATATACCGTTTTAATTGAAATCTAATATGCTAGCATAACATTGTTGTAACTAGTGGGAATGAAAATGCTAATTAATAAACAAGGGCTTGATCTAATTAAGTTCTATGAAGGCTATAGAGAATATCCATATACATGCTCAGGTGGTAAGTTAACCATCGGCTATGGTCATGTCATAAAACCAGAGGAACAATTACAGCACCTGACTCGTGAAGCTGCTCTTCAAATATTAAAAGAAGATGTTCACTTTGCAGAGCGTGCCGTAACGTCCTTGGTAAACGTCGAGCTAAATGAAAATGAATTTAGTGCCCTTGTATCCTTTACCTTTAACCTAGGTAAGTATAGCCTTAAATCATCCACCCTACTTAAAAAACTCAATGACAATAAAAGATTAGAATGCCCTGCCGAATTTGTCAGGTGGGTGTATGCTGGCAAGAAAATGCTTCGAGGTTTAATCAGGCGACGCCTTGATGAGGCTCGATTATTTATGAAGTAACTAAGGGAAATACTAACATGAAAAACTATAAGAAGATAGCCATAATAGGCAGCCACTCGGCTGGTAAGTCAACCTTCGCTTTAAGATTAGCCTACCACCTTAAGGCAGCAGGTGAGAATGTAGATGTAGTTCAGGAACGAGTACGCTACTCACCATTTAAATTTAACGATGAATCAACTGTCGAAACCGCATACTGGTTATACCACCAGCAAATATGTCGTGAGCTGGAAGCAATAGCTCGAGGCTTTAACTTTGTTATATGCGACCGGGCATCAATTGATTGTATCATCTATGCAAGGTATCATGAGTTCGAAAGTAATATGCTATATAAGTTAGAGGCCGCAGCCGACGAATGGATGCTGACCTATGATAAGATCTTCTTAATCAGACCCGATACTCCAATTGCTTTAGATGGCGTGCGCTCACCAGTTGCTGAGTTTAGAAATAAGATCGATGAAATGTTTAAAGAATACTTTGATAAATTTAAACTAACTAATAAATTAAATAACCAGTTCTCTTCCCCTAAGGTAGTGGAAGTATTAACAAGTGAAATCATCAACAAGGAGTTTGATTATGGATGGATTTTTTGAAACCTTTAATTGGGTAGCAACTATTGCTGCAATATGCGGAGCCTTTATGGTGTCAAATGGCAACGGCAAAGGATTTTATGTATGGCTATTTTCAAATAGCTTCTTTACTTTATATAATCTTTATATCGAAAACTTTGCAGGTGCTCTGCTTTTTTTTATTTACTTCTTCATCACATTAAATGGGGTTGTTAATACCCGCAAGAGGTATGGTAAAAGATAATGACTTGGCTGGATGTACTAGTGATATTTGAGGCAGGCCGAATAGTAAGGCCGCTCAAGTTCACCTGCACTTCTTGGACCAACATTACCTATACCGATAACACCCCGCAGCTGCCAATGGAGATGATTGAGATAATTCATTTGGATATAATTAAACAATCGGTTGCCGAGCTTGAAGGTAGCGAGTGGTATCTTGAATTAGTTGGTGACAAATGCTTAGAAATTTACTATAGTTAGCAAAAATTAACCGCAGGGAAATAAATGTCAAAAGAATACTATGTTGTCACGCCCGAGTTTTACCGTGAGGCTCATAAGATTATTAAACAATTCAAGAGTTTGTCAGATAACGAATTTTCTAAAACGGTTGAAAGCCCACGCTGGCAAGCTATCGAAGATTATATAACGAAATTAGATAATCCTACAGAAGAAATCAATATGATCGGTCTGGCTGCTATTGATTTATACTTTAATGACTAAAGATCAAAGCCGCAGTTAGGGCATGTCTTAGATTCAGGTACGATAGGATCCTTGGACTTAACCACTTGCTCCTTATCGTCATGCATTAGATCCTTAAACAAATCATGATCAATACCCCAATCCATAAGGTCATCAAGTTCAAAGCTGCTGGTGATTGAATCAAGGTCCCAGTCGCCGAAGCTAACATTATCTTGGATGTTTATTCTCTGGAACTCTTTGTCTGTTAACTTGCGACTGGGTTTTAAAACGTGCAGGATATCATTATCACGAAAGCCAGAATCACGCAAGGCCATTGTGCGCATATGCCCAGATATTATAGTATCATCTGTATCACATAGGATACGTGAATTATAACCATTCTCTTTTATTGATTTAACTAATTTATTATAATCTGATTTAGATATCTGTCTTGGATTATGCTGGTATTCTTTTAGGTCTTTAAGCCTTACCCTATGCTCCGACCATGTTAGCTTGCTCATTAATTAAACCCCATTCATGTAAAGTGTTAAGTGCATCTTCCTTACTTTTTACAACTTTATATTTAACATTGCAAGCCTGACACCACTCATCAAATATCTTTTGCTTTTCGTTTTGCTTATTTGAACCAGCCTTAAACTCTAAGCATCCAGATCCATTACCCCACATGAAGATCATATCAGGAGCACCGGCTATCTTACCAAGTGATCTAAGCATCGCTCCGTAGATCGGCTTATCATTGGATCCATTCTCATTAGGAATCGCAGCCCAAACACAGTCGAGCTTATTATCTAAGGTAAGGTATTTAAGCTCATCAACAAAAGCTTTTTGAATGCGGGCCTCAGGTCCAAGCCGTCCTCTAAAACTTGCAGGCTTTAAAAGATTTAATAGCTTGAACCGAAGTGAAGACATATTATTTTTTTCTTTTTTGTTCTGCCTTTGGTCTACGACCTTGTGGCTTCTTTTTATCAGGACTGATTATATAGGCAGCTCCTAAGATCTCCGCACTAGTCTCAATGATTTGAGGTATATGCTCAGGATCGAAGTGTACACCTAGAGCCCCGCCAAGTAAGGCAAGACCCGTCCATGTGCTGCGTTCTTTTAATCTGTTTTTGAAAAAACTAAATAATGCGTTCATAATTATAACCCCTGTGAAACATTTAAACGACCCGGCAGTACAGCTGCTGATAAATAGTTAGCTGTAGTATCAACAGTTAGCTGTAAATTTAAATTTGTATCAAACTTAAATATTCCATTTTGACCACTCCTAGATGCACCGTATATAAACCCGGCATCATCCGCTGCCAAAGTATAAAAGTATGTTGTTCCACTAGATGCATCATATGATTCTAATAACGAGGTTAAATCTGAATTATATTTTCTTAAAGTATTTGTAGAGCTTTGACCAGATACAAAAACATTTTGATCTCTGTCTATAACTACACCATAAGGAAAACCACCAACTGAAACCGACCTAACAAAAGATCCTGAAGAATTAAAATAAGATAAAGTACCACCATCATCAGTAGTAAAAATTTCTCCAGATGAATTTACAGCAATTCCTCTTACTGAGTTTGGTCCTAAAGAGACGGCTAGTTTAAAGACTTGATTACCTGAAGTATTTATTTTAAACAAAAAACTTGAGTTTGCAAAATATATGTTATCAGAAGAATCGACAGCAATAGCTAAGATTGAAGTAGCTTGATCAACTGGATCATAAGTCCATAAAGTTGAACCGTTTGTAGTACTTAACTTTCTAACTAAGCCATCACTAGTAGATGCACCAATGACATCGCCATTACTATCTAATGCCATACCATAAGATCTTACAGAAACATTCCAAAGCTCATTACCATTAGGGTCTAGTTTTGCCGTATTGCCCGCATCCTCAGAAACGTAAACATTACCAGCAGTATCAACATAAGTTCGTCTTGTTGTTGAAGTAAAGGTCGTATAAGACCACAGCTCATTACCAAAACGATCAAACTTTTTGACGTCGTGAGAATCATCAACTCCCCAAATAAATTCAGACTCACCAACGGGTGGTACGAAGTTACCTTGGGAAATTGTAAAGGCTCCCGGACTTACAGTAATTCCAGACACATCATTTGTTAAAGTTATAGCCCAAACTAAACTTCCGCTAGGGCTTAGTTTTCTAAAGGTGTCGTCTTGATTTGCGGCATAAACAAATCCAGCTTCATCAACAGCCACATCATATGTAACAAAACCAACCGGTGTTTGGTATCTCCAAACCTCATTACCATTAGTATCTATTTTATAAACTAAACCATCGTCATCGCCAACATACGTAAATCCACTTTGATCAACATTCAGTTTGTTAGGAGCAGCATTAAGTTGAAAACTTCTCCAAACCTCAGTTCCGCTCGAATTAACTTTAGCAACTCTACGAATACTTACTCCGTTTAAAGATACATAAACAAAACCATTTTCATCTACAGCAACTCCATCAGAAATTGAAAATGAAGGGTCGGTTAAAACCCATACTTGGTTACCAGTTGAATCTAATTTATATAAACTATCACCAGATCCGTTTGTAGTATAAACAAAGCCGTTATTATCAACAGTAATACCTAAAAATGTATTTACCCCATTTCCATTAAAATCCCACAATAAATTACCTTGAGGATCTAATTTATAAGCAGTAGCATTTGCGCCTGCTACATATACAAAACCATTCTCATCAACGGCAATATCATTCGGAACCCCCGGAGCAGAGTAAGACCATACCTGATTTCCATTTGGATCAATTTTACGAATGGTATTATCATTAGCACCTGTATAAACAAATCCATTAGAATCAACGGCTATTGCATTTGGGCCGCTCGAGTGACCAGTAAAACTCCAAATTAAATTTTCATTAATATCGTATTTACGTATACTATTATCAATATCATAAGAACAAACATAAATAAAATCAGCCTGACCACCACCACCGCCGCCACCTGTATTTGACGGTTCAGATGCAGCCGCTAGGATTGCTCTTTCTTTTAACATGTAAGCCTCCTTATGCTGTTAGGGTTGCAAGCTCGGTATCTAAATCTGTCATGAATGAACTAAATGCTGCAAAGCGTGAATACATACATTTGTTACATGCGTTTAACTTAGCCTCAAGACCAGCAAGCTCAGCAGCTGTATAAGTATCTAGATCAGCTTTAGCCGTTCCCATATTAGTTCTTAAAGTATCGTAAGCATCTTTTTCAGGAGTTGTTAAGTTAGCACCTGCAATTTCTACCCAGTCAGTTTTAAACATATAGTCATTTAACTTTGGCATGACTCTTGCTACTAGGTTATTTTTCTTAGTAGTTAACTCAGCAGGCGATAAAGCCTCAACTGGATAAGAGCCTACAACATCCTCATCATTAATAGTATAAGTTAAAGCTCCAAGCTTTTCAGTGTTAGCATCGTATGATGGGATTGTTTCAGAGTATGGATAGTATCCATAAGTCTTTAGCTCAACATCACCTAGCATGTTAAATCCACTTATCGTTTCAGAATTCCTTGGAAGAGGTCCTTTTGAAACCACCTCACCGCCTTCTACTTTTGCATATATGCTCATAATTATTCTCCGCTGTTTTTTCTATTAACTAAAATCTTTACCTGATAACACGCCACGCCATGTGGTTCCTGCATCTCTTGTGATAAAGATCAAGATGTCAGTACCTGCTGTTGTTAAAGTCGGCGCAGTTCCTGCTGGCCACTGGACACTTGCCGGCCATGCTACTGATGCACTACCACCATTTGTTATTTCTAAAAATAAACTTGATGTCTGCCCTGCTGACGCTGGATTTGTAAAACTAAAAGTAGTGTTACCAGTTACTGTTACTGAATGAATATTACTTACTGCTAAGTCTAAAGCCTGCACACCTGTTACGTTACCGATGTTATTAGTGACTTCACTATAACTTTGGATCTGCATATTCTCTTGAATGTTAAAACCATAATCATTGTCAACAGTTAGGCCAGCAGCAGATAGGTTAGTAAGTGCAGCTGTTGTACTTGTTAAATCCGATAGGTTATTTGTAGCAGATAAGAAATCAGATGTATCAACACCTAAGTTAACTCTTGCCGTAGCAGGATCATTAAGATCAGATAAGTCATTTGCAACCTGAAGGAAGTTACCAGTAGCAACGCCTAGGTTAACTCTTGCCGCAGCAGGATCATCTAGATCAGATAAATTATTTGTGCTTCTTAAAAGCCCAGCTCTTATTAAATCAACTTCAACTTGTTTATCAAACAAGCCTTGTCTCATTAGCATTAAATCAGCATCATCGGCCTGTGTAGCAATAGGGAGCTCAGTTATTTGACGTGGATCTGGCATATTACAATTCCTCTAATTTTTATTAAGTTCTTTATTTTTATTCCAGCGTTTTAAAGCTGCTTCTCTAAGTTTTTGACGAGTCTCCTCACTTGGAGCTGGCCTAGTTTTTTGCCATTCGGACATTTTTTTTCTAGTCTCTTCTGTATGTTTTTGGCCTTTAAAAGGATTGTTTTTTGTCATCCTTTCACTAATTTTAGCACCAAACTCATCATCGTGTTTATAACCCAAACTATACTTTTTGCCTTTATGGGCATCGCTCATTTTGGCTTTAGTTTCTTCGGTATGAATCCTAGATTCCATCTTTCTTAAATAGTCTGGATCCTGCCAATTAGCTAAACTTTTTAACGATATCTTTTTTTTACTTTCTGGGGTGTGTTTTAACTGAACACCTTTTACACACTTAGCATCTAAAGACATATTAAACATATTGTCTTTATATTTTTTTATATAGATATTTTCTCTTTCAAACAAAAAGTCTCTTTCTATATTTTCATAATGCTCAAGAACGTCAAAAACAAAAAACTCCGAACCATATTTATTATAACTTTTTTGCAAGTTTTTATTATCATGATCGTTACGAGAAAGATCATTAAAATGCTGATGTATTCTTTTTTTCAAATTAATGGTAGAGCCAATATAAACCTCTTTGGTTGCTATATTCGTAATAGAATATATGCCCTGCCCAATTAATTCTTTTCTAGTGTCTAAGTTTATATTATTCATATCATCATTATATTTTATTTTTACTCAACTGTCTTTTTAAAAAAGCTATTAAAACTACAATTGTAAATTATCGTGCTTTTACGGTCTAAACACTGGCACTCTTAAATCATTTGTTACTAATGAGTTAACAACACCACTACCTGATGTTGTTATTGTTTTAACAAAAGTACCACTATCATCTAACACGGTTATATCTCCTAATGAATCTCCAACGTAAACAAAGTTATTTAAGTCAACAGCAACAGAGTAACAATCTGCTCCAACGTTATAATTCCAAACTTCCGATCCGCTGGTATCTACTTTGTGCACTCTTTGACCACGGCCTGCTGTATAGAGGTTGCCATCATTATCACAAGTTAACGCACGTGCATAGTTACTCGACGTAGTAAAGTTCCAAACGAACGATCCGCTACTATCTATTTTTGTTACGTTATTATTATCAACCCCACATGCAAAACTATTTCCTGAGTCATCACAACAAACTGCAATACCTCTATTACCTAAAGCATAAGACCATGTCTGCACTCCAGTTCCTGAATTAATTTTGCGAACTGTGCTATCAAGACCTGTTGAAATTACATCACCTGCATCATCAATAGCAACCGCAAACACCTCATCAGCATGATCTGTATTAGTCCACTGATTAACACCCGCAGAATTCATTTTACGAACCGTATTATCAGATGCGCATGAGTAAACATTTCCACTAGCATCGACTATGACCCCTCTAACAAAAGAAGTGTGATCTGTGTTAGTCCAAATATTACTGCCTGTTAAGTCAAACTTTTCTACTTCGATATCCGCAAAGGTAGCAGTAAAAAGGTTAGTGCTATCAGCATCCATAAAAACATTGGCAGAAGTAGTAGTGACTAAGTTAAAATCTTCAGTGTCTGTATCTAGATCATAAGAAAACAATCGATCATTTTTAACGCCATACAAAGTTGTCGCCGAACCACCGCCACCGCCGCCTCCGGCTAGAATTTGTGCTGCTGCAAAGTAGTTTTTCTTTTCAATCATTTTGCCTCCTTAAGCCATTGCCTTACCAGCAAGCGCTCCATAATATGTCGTGCCGCCATCGACTGTTGTAAATACTAACAAGTCAGTTCCTGCAGCTGTTAAAGTTGGAGCCGTTCCATCTGACCACTGAACTGAAGCGGGCCATGTTACCGCATTACTTCCGCCATTAGTTAAGATTAAGAAAAAGCTACCACCCTGCCCTGATGCTGGTGGATTTGAAAATGTTATAGTTACTGTTCCAGTTACCGTGGCTGTCTTAACATTACCATCGACAAAATCAAAGTCAGCGGTTCCAGTTATGCTACCAACCGCATCTGAAGTTTCACTATAGTTTTTAAGCTGCGCTTCCTGTTGAACGTTAAAGTTAAAGTCATTCGTCGCATCTAGCACGGCTGCTGTCGCTGCATCTTGAGCACCTAAGTTTGTTAGTGCCGTTGCTGCATTTGCTACATCTGATAAGTTGTTAGCAACTAGTAAAGTATCAGCCGTTGCCGAAACTCCTAAGTTGGTACGAGCTGTTGCCGCATTCGCTAGATCACTTAAATCATTAGCTGCTAAAAGCGCTTCCGTTGTTGAAGGTACATCTAAGTTTGTTCTAGCAGTTCCAGCATTGGCAAGGTCAGATAAGTTGTTTGCAGCTGCAAGGAAATCACTCGTATCAATTCCTAAGTTCGTTCTGGCAGTTGCTGCATTAGCAACGTCGGATAAATTGTTAGCTGCTAAAAGCGCTTCGGTTGTACTCGGTACATCTAAATTAGTACGAGCCGTGGCAGCGTTTGCCAAGTCACTTAAGTTATTTGCATTCTCAGTATATAAGCTTAAGTCAATCCCAAGGTTTGTTCTCGCCGTACCAGCATTTGCTAAATCACTTAAATCATTGGCAGCAAGTAGTGCCTCGGTAGTGGAAGGAACACTTAAGTTCGTTCTAGCCGTAGCTGCGTTTGCTAAATCCGATAAGTTATTAGCAGATGCAAGGAAGTCACTTGTATCGATCCCGAGGTTTGCTCTAGCTGTCGCTGCGTTAGCAACGTCACTTAAGTTATTCGATGCCTCCAGATATAATGAAAGATCAATACCTAAATTAGTTCTAGCAGTTCCTGCGTTTCCAATATCGGATAAATCATTTGCTACAAGTAGCGCTTCAGTATTCGAAGGGACGTCAAGATTTACTCGAGCCGTAGAGGCGTTAGCTAAATCACTTAAGTTGTTAGCTGTCGATAGGAAGTCACTCGTATCGATTCCAAGGTTAGCTCTAGCAGTGGCAGTGTTAGCGATATCAGATAAATTGTTAGCAACTAATAATGCCTCCGTTGTACTTGGAACATCTAAGTTTGTTCTAGCCGTTCCAGCATTAGCAACATCAGATAAGTTATCCGCTGCGATTAATACATCACTTGTTGCCGGCACGCCTAAGTTAGTTCTAGCAACGCCGTTATCATCTAGATCACTTAAGTTATTTGTTGTTAAAAGAAAGTCTGTTGTATCGATACCTAGGTTCGTGCGTGCGGTTGCTGCATTGGCAACATCACTTAGGTTGTTAGCTTTAAGAAGTACATCACCACTTGCAGCCCCTCCTAAGTTAGTAAGCGCCGTCGCTGCGTTAGCAACATCGGATAGGTTATTTGCAGACTCTAAAAAGTCAGCTGTGTTAATGCCTAAGTTAGTTCTCGCTGCTGCTGGATCTAAAACATCTGCTAAGTTATTGTCTGCTTTTAATAAGCCGTCTAATAAAACTGAAACATCAAGTTGTTTATCGAATAAACCTTGACGGAGTAAAAGTAGATCAGCATCATCTGCTTGGGTTGCAATTGGTAAATCGGTTATCTGACGTGGCATATATTAGCTCCTTTAATTATTACTTATCTTTTGCATCTGACCATAGATAATTATATCTTCGGGTAAGCCGCCTAAAATTTGTTGGGTTCCAGTGGTACTACTTGTACCTAGTGTTAATACGTTATTCGAAATTACATTTAGTACGGGATTAGTTGACGCTGCTCTATATCCAACTGCATGTATATAATTTGCTGGGGTTGTTGTATCGATAGCATATAAAGTTATCAGTACATCATCCTTATTAAAGATCTCAAGGCCATTGCCATCTGTAACAGGCTGGCGATTTACAACTCGGTCCTCTAAGAATTCAACCCATAAATAGTTATAGCGTTGTAGCCAATTGTCGAAGTTACGAGCAGGTGGCTCAAATGTATTGTAACCAACATTACGTTTACTCTCTGGTGGCGGCACTACATTTAGCACGCCAGTGATTGGACTAATGACATCGTCACTTGCCCATCTCGGTTTGTCATCTGGTTTCTCAATATCTGTCATTATGCTACTAAACCTTCCACATATTTTCCGCCCTCTTTCGGGGTCTGGTTTTGGTCAAAGACGAGCAATGGTGATTGCTCATCTAAGACACTAAAGATATTTAATTCAAACTCAGCCTCGTTGTCGACCTCCAGTATACCCTCACCGGGAGCGGCTCCATAGGTGATCAGTCCAAACTCAGCATCGTTTTCCAATTCTAGATATGCAGGCACTGCAAGCTTTGCCTCGATACCTACACCTAGTAAACTATCATCATCTAATAGAATACCATATCCATTATCAGTTGCAAGTTTTGTTACGTCTTCGACTAGCGCTTGACGTGCAATTTGTAATTCTTCTGTGTCATCTAGCACAAAGGTATCAGCTGTGGTCTCAGTAATTAAGGATGCGAAGTCTCCACCATCATCAGTTATAAGAGCGCCTTCACTAAATCCGGGCTCATCAATTGAAAGTAAAAAGTCTTCATTATCATCTAGTACAAAATTATCACCACCCTCTAGCAGCATTTCGTCCTTCTCATTTGTAGCAACAAATACTAAAGCAGGATCGCCATTATCAAAGGTCAATCTAGCGTCATCGATAAACTCATCTACCACAATCGCATAATCTTCGCCATCCGCTAATATAAAATTATCATCATCATCAAGTACAAATAAATCATCACCATAAACACGCAGCCCAAATGGCTCTTCATCAAAAGTCTGTTCAATAGTTTCAATAGCCGTAAATACACTAAGCGCTTCCTGCACATCTAAATCATCCAAGTCAATTCCCGGCTCGGCTAATATAAACCTAGATAAGGTATCATCAGGAATACCTTCAAGCTTAACACCAGTATTGATAGGATCGACAATATTACTGCTGATAGCAAGGTCACCCATATTATCAGTGGTAAGTTTTTGTAGTACCATCTCGGCATAACCTTCAAAACCATCAGGGCTAACAGCGCCAAAATCAAGTACCCCACCAAGGAAGTTTCCATCGTATAGTTCAAATTCACCTCCGTCATCTAGTGTTAAATTAAAAGTATTGAAGTCAGATCCGTATCCAAACAATGGAGTCTCTCCTAAAGAGAAGCTGACTGCTACACTATCAACACCAGCTGGTTTTATATTAGCTAAGAAGGCGGCTAAACTTTCAGGTGGTTCAAAAGAAGTGCGCATTAAAAACGAAGCACCATCATCAAAACTTAAGTAACCATTCCCCGATAATAAAAGACCGAACTCATCAATTACCGATCCACTAACATCAAGTGTATTAGGACCGTCAGTAAATACTTGAAACCCTGCCGCATAGTTTTCCCAGTAACGAATAAAATCACCACCACTTAAAACTCTCGTTGCCGTAATAATAGTTTCAGGTTCGGTCTTTGAGGTGTTAATAAATATTTGGAATCTAATAGCTGAGCGATATGCATTATCCGATCTACCTTGACGAAGCACCCCGATGATATCACCCATGCGATCTAGCTGCTCACCGATTGCAGTATCTACCCACCGGTTATTAAGTAAGTCTTGATAGTCTTGCTCAAGTTGGGGTATGTTATTTAGCAGCGCACTAGTTAGGTGAAGCAGATTATCAGACTCTCTGAACTGCTCCGTATATAATCTTAATGCATCTGATACTACATGTGACATTTTATGCTATACTTATATTAATTCTACTTACATCAAATAGCGCAATTTGCACTTCACTTACGTTAATGTTATCAGCAACATATGCAGATGGTGGTCCGCCCGGAGTACTTGAAGTAGCAAGTGTTAAAGTTAATCTTTGAATACCGGCAGTCGTATATATAGCTCCGTAGAAGGATTGGAATAATACATCCTCACCAACATCGAGCAGCGCCCCGGTATCTAATATCGAATTCGTTACGCTTGTTATTCCTTCGCTTGGGAAAGCACCAGCTACAATATCGAGCTCCACCTGAACCCATAAATATAATGGCTCTGGTCTTGAGAAATATATTGCCTGCTGATCATTGTTAGAATCAATAATGAAATTAGTTACGTTACCAAAGGTCTGGATGCCTGCTGGCTTTACTCGCCAAATCTCTTCTGCTATTTCCTGATCTGCACCACCTTCAACGACTGCTTCAAATGAATGACCCGGCCTGCCTTGCGGATCTACAAATGGCTCTCGGTTCTCAAATATAATCACGCCAGTTACGTCTTGAACGTTCTGAAGTAGATTAGATCTGATAGCAGGAATTGATGCAGCACCAACAACAGCGAGAGAACTTCGGCGTCTCAGTCTTAATTTTTGATCGGTTTCTCTGGCGCGCCCTTGAATTCCATCAAAGAAGTTAGTGACTGCATCCCACCCCGAGATCGGAGTAACGATAACATTTAACTTACCCGGCAAGACCGTGATCGGTCCTGTGACTGTTGCTTCAAAAAATGCTGGGCTTGTAACGTCAATATATTCTATGTTATTTGAAACGCTAGATCCAAAGGATATCTCTAAATCATCTGCTGTTATTCTAAAGCTAGCGCCATCTACTATTTCCGCAGTGACTGGTTCTGCTGATAAATTAATAGCATCTACTAAATCGATTGCAATGGACTCTAATGTGGATCCCAAATTTGAGTTTACGATAATAGGCGTGCCGTTTATTAAAACACTGTAATCAGTATTATCAGCAAGCGTTACCACTTCTACATTTATTATTAAAGCATTGTTACGATTTATCACAACCGCACTTGGATTGACAAAGGTCTCGCCGGTTTCCTCTACCTCTACTTGTGAGTTCGGGATAATAGCAGTTCCATGATCACCTGTTACGGCTGCGTTTACTCTTGAGAAAGTAGCAGCTAATCTTGATATGCCAACTAAGCCAACGGCGTTGTCTAAAGATACACCCTCCGCTGTCGAAGGATACATTGAAAAATACAAATTCTCGTTATCTTGATAAATATCTGATATTTTTTTAGCAAAAATTCCTATCAACTGACCAAATACACTATCGGGCTGGGTGTTAACTTCACCAAACTCGGCAATGATTTCCGTCTCTATTTCTATTTTGATTTCTTCTAAACGCTTTCGTTGGTATCCACCGGAATTTAATGGCATGCTTATTACACTAGATTGAATTTATTAAATCAATCATATCATATAAGTTGCAAACTTTAAAAGCATTAGCAACTAAACGTTGAGATTTATTCCGTCATCTATAACAATATCGCCATCAATGGTACTAACTGCAAAGTTAACAAACAAAGTTCTCGATGCGTTATTAAAGTCTATATCAAATGAAAGTATCTCAAGTACACGTTCGGTCGTTAGGATAGCTTCCTTAAGTCTGGCTTCTATCTCACTGATGTTTGGTGCTTTACTAAAGACATCTTCATAATATGGCTGCCCAGCAGTCTGGTCTAAAAACCACTCCCTTAAAAAGATTTGCAATCGTACTTTAAGTCTTTGCTCAGTAGAGGCAACGCCCTCAACAATACCTAGATCAAATCTACTTACGATCAAATCATTATTTTGTTTGCTTAACAATAAATCTCTATTACTCATTTACCCACTCCTTGAATTTCCTGAACTTCCTGTAATCGTACCTGAATAAGTACCCGCACTTGAACCACCTGTAACTTGAACTTCAACTGAGTCACCTTGACGAGCGATGCCCGGACCGCCGCCAGCAAGATCAGTCTGACCGCTAACAGTTAGGTTGCCAGTTATGTTAACATTCGGCGCTGTGATATTTACATCCCCGCCAGATGTTAGATCGGTCGTTCCACCTATATCGATTGTAGCATTACCACCAACGTTTGCAGTTAGGTTACCTTCGCAAGTAACTTCGATATTTCCTTTGATTGTTGCCTTCATATTTTTCGAACCAACGATCTCAAGATCACCATCCTTCTTTATTCGAATACTTGTGTTGTTATAGATGAGCAGCACATCATCGTTATTTGTGGAACGTGACTCCACATTAAACGGATATAAACCCGGCACTGCTATCGCATCTGTTAGGTCGAACTTACGACGATCACCCGGCTCTTGAAGACCGCCAAGTGTTAGGAAGTTTTCAATAGCACGCTCGGCAAATACTAGCATAACGTAATCACCTTTGTTAACTGGGAATGTTAGGCTTGCGTTAGATGAGCGGGGCCATATAACTGGCACGTCAACAATCACTGGCATGTCATCTACTAAACCATCACGATATTTCTTTTTGATCTGTGGCTGCACGCTTGCTCGCTGCTGCTTATGATCATAGCTCTCGACTCTTGCGGGCAGGCATGTATGGATTTCCCCAAGGTGTCTTCTTATACTTGCAGCTATAGCATCTGGTAAATTCGTTACTTGCATTATTCTGAATACTCCGAGACTTCTAAGTTAGTTATAAAATCGAAACCTTCATTATCTCCAACATGCGTTACTAGGTCAACTCGGTAAAGACCAGACACAAGTCCTGCATTTATGTTAACAGTTTGACCCGGCTCAACATCGGGAAGCAATAACATCCTTAAACTATATCCCGGTTTAGGCTTATCCTTTTCAAGGTTGGCTTTTAAATCAGTTAACTTTTCAGGAGCTTCTAACAATCCAGTCGAGTAACTAATTTGTTTTGGCACTAGCTTTATCGCTGCTCTTCTTTTTAATATTTGTAATTCATTATTTTGAACCGACCAAACAAGATCAATTCTTTCGGTTACTTTATTTAAACCTTCCTTAGCAGACCCTGCAAAACTAAAGCCATGAATATACTGACCTTGTATATCATCAGGTAGGGGTCTTAATGTTATATCTAGCTTACTTGCGATATCTTCTAAAACACTTTTAACTTCAGCTCCTTCTTTAAACGATATCGAGATCCTAGTTTCTCTTAATGTTTTAGCACCATCACCTGCTTGAACTTCTGAAATTATATCAGGCGCTCTAACTTTATGATTGATCTTTAGGATATCACCAGTAAACATTAACTTAGCACCAGCATCATCTGCATAACCAGCGCTAATAGTTATCACATCATCAATCTCCCTTATTTGATTCCGGGTATTTTCCGCCATATTATAAATCGTTATTCGGCAGGAGTTGCTAGTTGGATCGATTGCTTTATCAATTGTAAAACTTACTCTTAAGTCGCTTACATCAATTCCTTCACCAACTGCTTTACCAATTTTAGTTTGTATTACTCTATTGAACAAGGTCATCGAATTCACCTCGTGGTATATAGATTAACTTGACATCATTGCCAAGATCATTACGCCCGATTCTCTCTAGCTTACCTGTCGTATCAAGAGCGATGATAGCGCCAGCTGGTAGGTTGGGATCTACATATCTTGTAATTAGCTCGTAGTTTATTACAAGCTTAATACCAGTGATTAAGTTTTCTGCTTCTCTAGTTTGTACATCCATAGTCCAGAATTCATGTACAGAGTTCCACTGAAACGCCATACGGTAAATAACATTATCAAGATTGACCTCAAATGAATAAGCTGGCAGGGGCCTGACTGGTATAACTAATGACATTAGAACAACCTCCCTATAGTATCTGTTACTCTTGTTTCAACAAGTCCGGTTGCCGCTGATGGGTTCAACCTTCCAAGATCTAAAGCACTTGAGGCTTGGTCAATTATTCCTTCAGTATCTCCAGCAAGTAGCGCTCCAAACAATCCTAAAGTATTAGACCCTGCCTTACGTATTTTAGTTAGCTCAACACTAAACTCAATTGACTGCCCAGATCTTTGAGTACGTGGTACGCTAATGTTAGTAATAACCATATCTTGATAAACACGATAGTTAGTTACTACTGATATAGTATTTCTAGTATCTCGGATTTGATACAAGGTATCGAATGCTAATTGCGAATAGTTGCTATAGCTTGCATCAAGTGGAGTGTCAGAAATAAAGCCTGTTATATTTACCTTTTCAGGATCGTTAACAATATGATCTGAAATAGTTGAACCTTCTTCGACCGGTTGATTAGTTATTCTCGATGTAGCCGTATGGGTTTCAGATAAAGTACACTCAATTGATAATGAGCCTATGCGATTACCACGTCTTGTAAATGGCGAAAATAAAAAGTTAACTAACATATCTTACTCCAGCTCTGGGTTTTCAAATAAAACTTTTTCAAGTTCACGATTATACTCTTCTCTAAAAGATGCTTGGGCGGCCTGCCTAACAAACTCAGCTTGCGCTTCCTGAGTGCCGGGTGGTACGTTTACTACTACCTCAAAATTTACATTAACATTCTTATTAGCATTCATAGTTGAGCTATTTATTCTAGAGATTTCTGAAGTTGTTGATGGTGTTAACATCCCAGCGCCGTAGCTTTGAGTATTAATACTACGACCTATTTGCTCTGAACGTTTTTGTCTTGCCTCCTTTTCCTCAGGAGATAACCGCCTAGTAACATCCTCGGTTGTTTGTAGCGTTACTTTTTTATCTTCTTCATCATCTCCAAATCCAAAGAACCCTTTAATTTTATTACCAATGGTTTTAGCAATTTCAAAAGCTTTTGCAAATGCATCCTTAACAATGTCTGGTATAAAATCTTTTAAGCCTTCCCAAGCTTTTTCTAACAAATCTAAGAGATCAACATTCTCATCTAGCCAATTCCATAATGCCTGTGCTCCAGCTGCAACTGCAATTATAAGAGCAAATATAGCTAATGGTATTAAAAATAACTTAGCCTGAGCCCACATAGCAGCGGCACCCATAGCCCTTAAGCCAAGAGCAGTAGATTTAGTCCAAGTTACTACTGACATCATACCATTAATAAGAGCACGAAACTTAATAGCCTCAAAGGCAGTCGCAATAAATAATATTGATTTTATCAAAGCTCCGAATATTAGCAGTAAGGGACCCACTACAGCTACTACTCCAAGGATTCCAAGTATTGTAGTTTTAGTTTCTTTTGACAATGAATCAAAATATTCTACCACTTCCAAAAGTATGGTAACGGCTTTTTCTGTAATGGGTATTAATAGATCACCAAACTTATTGCTTAAGTTTTCAATTCGTGCTGATAATAATCTTGCTCGGTTAGCGAGTTGATCCTTAGTTCTTGCATAGTCGCCAATGGCGTTTTTAGATTGATCCATTGCGATTTCCAAAGCAGCATAAGCCTTAGCCTGCCGTTCGGTTTCGAAGGTCATTCCCTCCTGTCGCAATTGTAAAATCTTAGCTTTGACATCTGCTTCCTTAAATGAAACACCTAACTGCTTAAGAGATTCTCGTTCACCAAGCAACGCTTTTGTTAAAGCTTGAGATGCAACCTTAGCACCTCCTTCAACGTTGGTATATGAGGCTAGGTCAACGGCTAATTGGTTTGTTTTTTGTGATAAGTCAAGAGCAGCTTTGCCATTAAAACCAAAGCCCGTTAATAGATCACCTGTATTAGAAAGTAACTCTTGTGCTGCTCTAGTACTCAATCCATAATTTTTTTCAAGATCTTGTTGAACAGCAATAGCTTCTTCAGAAACATCCTTGAATACCACTGAAAATTTAGATGCAGTTTCAGCAGCATCGGATGCGCCCTTTATAATATTTTTAAAAAGAAAACCAATTGGCAATGTTGCAAAAGCAGAGAGCCGCATACCAGCACCGATGGCTGCATCTGCGACTCCATTTAATCTTGTTGTCAAACCATTGACAGCTTGATCCGCTTGACGAATTTTACTTTGATCAACATTAAAACCAATCTTGGTTAGTAATTCACGGACTATCATTTTTTCTTTTGACTCTTCTTATATTCTTCTTCTTCTATAGACTTTCGCATATCTAATAAAGAATTAGCCCGATCAACATCATCAATATTCCACAACTCTTCTAGCTCTTTTAAGGTCGCTACTTTCTCAAAAATTAATCTCCATATCGGCCATTCTTCTTCAAGCTCTGGATCTAGCTTACCAGTGCTTAAGCCAGATGATTTTCCGCCTGCACTTCTCCTTGGTTGCCAGTACGGAATTGGTCTAAAAAAGATCCAAAGTTCACCTCCAGTACAAACTGAAGAGCTCCGTACATTTCACCAAAGTTACCAGCATATGCTCGATCAAACTCAGCTGCGTTTAATTCTTTACCATCACGACGAGTCGATGCGAATAAACTTATAACTAAATCCTCAACCTCATCTGCGTCTAGCTTATCTGCTAAAATAGAGACCGCACTTTTAATCATGCTTGAATCAACTTTGGTTTCCATAATGTTAGTACCAGAATTTCCTAATACTGAAAACAAAGAAGGGGCTACAAGTTTAATTAGCCTTGTCTTTAATTTTAAAGCTCTTCTAGCAGGAAATTGAGTTACCACGTAACTTTTACCGCTGATAGTTCTTTCTTTATTCTCAATCATTTATTATACCTCTGCTCCGCCAATCGCTGCATTACCAGCTATGTTAAATTCTATATCGGCTAAATCCATTACCCACTCACGTGTTGAGATTTCTTTAGCATACTCGATAGTAGGTAGACCTTGTACCCATCCAGTTGCTGAGAATAATCTTGACTCACCTGAGTTATCTTTAATTAAAACCGGCACGACTGCATCTGCTGTTAACTCGTCTTGAGTTAAGAAACCTGAGATCACATCATTCGATGGGCTGGTTTGCTGCAGCGTGATAGTTAAACTACCAGACCTGTTATTTGATTTAGCTCTACTTGTTTTTCCGTCAGCACCTACTACTTTTGTAAAGCTTTGCTCTTCTCTTTCAATTGAAATAAAAGTACCGTCTGCATATCCTCCGATATTAACGCCACCTATTGAAAGGATCACTTGTGCTGCATCATATGTTCTTACGCTCATTTTTTATCTCCTTTATATTCTAACGATTCCACGAATTCTTATTGAATGTATTGCTCCTTGCAGAGTTCCTTCGAATCTTACGTCTGGTAAGAAGCGATTAGCTTTATCATTTGTTGATATATTTTTTACTAAAGGAACTGTGACTGTATATGCTGGATCGATTGCAATAACGCCTTGAGCTATAGCTGCATCTAGTTGAGCTCTAACTTCAGCTTCAACAATAGCAACACCTGCATCTGTATAAGGAATCTTCGGACTGTTAGTTAATAGCAAATAAACACGCTCGGTCATTCTAGCTTGTAACCAGTCAACCCCACGGATAATGTCGATATATTCACCTGATGAAACTTGACCATCTTTAGTGATGTTAACACCGCCCCTTAGTTCATATGTATTTACATTCTTATTAAAAGCATTTGTTCTTTGAGTAGAAGACATGTCAACAACAGGAATACCAGCCAACGTTTTGAACGCCCAAGTTGAAGATCCCGGAGCGGTCGGAAGTTGAATTCCAAACCAAGCTGCTTCAGGATAAGCTGTTGCTGCTTCATCATGGTACATTACAAAAGTTCTAGCATAACCAGCTGCTTGAAGGACTGCTCCAATATCAGTTGTTGAAGATGCGTTAAGGATTTCAACATCATCAGATGCGCTGCCAAAGATTTTAATTTCAGCTTCGGTCCATGCGGCTGCTTCTTCTACATCAGCTTGAAGACGAGATGTAATAGCAAAGCCATACCAATCATCATTTTCCTGAGAAACTGCATTTAGTGAATCTGTTAGGGAAGCATCACCTGCATCGATGCGGCCGATAGCTACTCTAACTGGTCTTGGGTTTTGTGATAGTGCGCTACTAGCTGCAATATATTCTGGATCGGTTGCTAAAAACCCATCATCTAAAATGCTATCAGCGGTTTGATAAAATCTAATTCTTTCTGGAAACACAGTGTGCTCACCCAGTATCATGAAAGTACCGAAGCCCAATTGGGATACAGCGGTAGTCTCTCTGGTAATTTGTACGTCTACAATATCTTGAATACTCATAAGAAGTCCTTCTCCGTTAGTTTAATGACTCTTATAAATATTATAGTACTACGAGTTGAAAATCAATTTATAGATTACAATCCAGACTAACTAGTAAACTTTATGTTTTATTTATGTCTTAATTTAGTCGTGATCATCATAAGAACCTTGGACGTCGGCAGTTTCGATATAGCCAACTTGGTATTTAGATGGTGCGGTAACGCCTTGATTCGAGGTTCTAAAACGCAACTCCAAGATGCGGCGCTCTTCCCACAGCGTATCTAGCAAAGTAGTGTCGGAAACTTCAGCCATGCGATCAACGAAATGTAGACCTGACTCTTGCAATTGACAGATGACATCGAACTGTTGAAGACTGGTCTTAAGCTTTTCCATAACATCACGCCCGCCATCGCCGTAATAATGAACTTCCATTTCAAATTCACGATTGCCAAATAACGAGGCATCGCCATTAGCATCTGGTTCGGTTTGATAATCCCAGCCAAGTAGCATGGCATCACCCATGTCTAGTGCGATATATGGAACGGGTGGTCTTGGTGCGTTAGGATTCATCCAGATGACAACTTCTGTTGCCTGCGATGTTACCCAATCATATAGACCTTGTTTTATTGTTGCGCTGCTAAACATTAGTTAACCTCTAAAACATCATCTAAAGTAGATTCAATATTATTTACTCTTATTACTAGAGCATCGATTTCATTTTCAAGATTAGTAATTAAAGTCACCAATCCATTAATAGAATTTTGCAATGTGGTAACACTTGATTGAAGTGAAGATATATCATTAATGTTAGTTCCGAGCTGACCTTCGATTAAATCGACATCATCTTGCAATGCGGTTATATCAATCTCGACATCACTTACAGCATATGATTTAATCTGGGTGGCTGTTACCTTATTAGAAGTCGTGCCAGTCAGGTCTGTTTCGAACTGCATAGTATCTTGGACGGATGCTGCTGCTAATAAGTCGTTAATTCTTTTTGCCATATTTCTCTCCTAACTTGCGAATATTCTTAAGTTACCTTCTGCTGTTATACGTTCCGAACCATCATCGGTGATCCTTGCAAACAATCCAAGGCTCGAAGGTCCGGTCCTTACACCGATGCATTTATAATGCGATATAACATTCGACTGCCAAGGCTCAACAGTTACTAATTCAAAGGCCGATCCAAAAGCTTGGACCTCATCTGGGTTTGCATCATCAACTGTTCTTAGTTGCGTGCTAGTATATATCTTAACAGCCTGCGATCCTCTTCTACCTTCGGGAAGCATCTCCATATCCTTGCCGCTCATTGGCTGCACGCTGGCTTGGATTTCAAATAGCTCAGCTGTACCATTGACCCAATGACCATTAACATATGATCCCGGTTGTTTTCTTATTACTAAAAATGGGGTTCTGAATTGACTCATTTAATAACCTCCACATTTGTTATGGCTGCTCTTAGTTCGCCAGTATCGATTAATGGTTTGGAACTACCTTTTGCTCTAATGGTTGCTGGTTTATTTGGAGTCCAATAATTATTAGTTAACGTATCTTGAACCTGCCCTGCATACCATGCTCCGATACGACCAAGTGCCATCGAAGTATTTGTTCTCATTTGAATTATTTTATAATATTCCTGCTCTTGCAATTGAACTAATTGCGGACGCTTCTTTAAAAATGATGTTCTCATAAATGGACGTGCAGGAATATCAGCTGTACCAAATTCATTATAGGCTGCTATTTGAGCAAGGCTAGCCTCACCCGGCGTACCTTCGCCAGACTGGATTCCTACTTTCGTATAGCTACCATTAAGAGAAGTTAACTGTCTTTTAATTTTATTCCAGCCTTTATCAATAGTACGAACTTTTCTCACCTAGTTACCTGCCTTGTTCTAGCACCAATTATATTCATATTCAGTAGCCTTTGGAATTCCATACCATAGCTGGTTGTACCATATGAACCAGCAGTCACTGTATTCATGAAGTTACGTGATAGGTCACCTTCCTTTTCTGAGGCGACATAACCACTTGCCCCGTTTCTTAAAGATAGTGTATATATATGAGCTGCAAGATAGGCTGTTGCTAATTGTTTAATTTCAGCAGTGCCAAAGTTAACTTGTAGTTTAGCTATGTTAATAAGCTCCGCTCTAAATGCAATATCTAGGCTTTTCATTTCAGGTGCTATAATTATTAACTTGCTATCTATACTCATTATGTTACTCAGCTTTAATTCTTTTTATTTGTTTATCAATAGCTTCGATAACAGTTGCTCTGCTTTCTTTAGCTTTGATTCTTTCAAGCAGCTTAAGATCAAACATTTCAGGAATGTCTTTAATTAATTGCTTAGCTGTTTTACTTGAATGTTCTTTTAAGTCTATTTCTTTATCTTCGACTTCGAACATACCTTCTTCAATACGGGCTTTAACAGCAGGATGCTCGAAGAATTTATTGTTGCTTACATAGTTGATGCCGGGAAGAATATTAATTCCCATGCAGCGAAACACATGTTCAACGTTTGATTTCAATCTCATAATATCCCTCTTTATTAAAAGCGGGGGCTAGGCCCCCACCGTTTAAGAACCTAATTAGATTCCTTCAGCAAATGCTAATGATAGCGGGTAATAAATTATTACTGAGCTAACTCTAGCATGAGTTGCGATCTTGAATTCAAGACCATCTTCCTGAGGAGCGAATTGCTCGAAAGGTTGTGGGATTTCGAATGTTAACTTATCTGGGCTGTTATCATATGCAATCATCATATCTTCACCAGCAGCTAAAGCACCCGCACCAAGTCCTGCACCTTTTAATTCATTTAACCAATCAACTGTTTGGATGAATGGGTTGTTAGTTAAAAAGTATTGTAGTATTGTTGTATCAGATGTACTTGATCTCGGTGTTGATGAGATGTAAGTATATTGCTCGATAGGTAACAATAAAGTGTTAGGAGCTTCAACGCCGTTAGTGATTTCAACGATACCATTAACTAGGTTGTTCATATCAGCTAAGATTTCATCAGGTGTTTTATCAGCCCACTTAGTAGAAGTAGCGCCAGCGTTTTCATCAACGGCAACTCTTGTTACGTTAGGGTTGTTAAAGAAACCTTGAAGACCATCTTCTTCACTACCGTAAAAACCAATGTTATTGATTCTTTGCTCAACAGCACGACGAGCTGCGTTAGCTCTTCTTTGCTCTAAGCCTTTACCAGCGAATTGTGATGCTCTGATTTCTTGAACGTTATAGCCATAAGATGAACCAACTGATCTAACTGGTACTGTGAATTCTTTACCTTTCACATCAGCTCTTGGTAGATCATCTGCATAGTTAGATATAATTTTAGCTATACCTAATTTATCAAACTGTTGATATGTTATACTTTCAGCACCCGGTCCTGCTTCAGTGGAAACTGGAATAACTTGAGTAGCTTTAAGCATTGGGTATTCGATATCGTAAGATCTTGATTTGATATACTCAAGCTCACGTGCGAAAAAGATAGATTGGTTATCATCTAAATTTATTGATTTTATTTTGTCTGTCATTTTTTATCTCCGATTAGTTTGGTAGGTTGATTTCTAAAACCGCAACTGAACCAGCAGCAGCATCGGTAATAAACCTAGCTCCACTAATTTCGACTGCATTATTTGAATCAGCATCTTTTCTAAATTGACCCGGAACTAGTCCAGCGCCATTAGCTGTATGTCTTAAGAAAACACTATCTCTAACTGTTACATCTTGCTCGACGTAAACGTAGATACGACCACGTGTTAATACTGAAACAGTTTGAGTTGCGCTATAGAAAGCCTCACCACTTAGGTTTTGCTCCATTGCTTGAGTAGCGATCGCAACACCGATGAATTTATTTTCAGCAGAGTAAGCAACTGAACCGTTAGCTTGAGAAGCACCAGCAGTTACTGCGATATTATCAACGATAACTTCACCATCAGTTCTAGTTACTGATAATTCTCTAACTCCAGATACGACTGCGTTAACATTCTCAAGAGCTGAAATAGCAGCAGCTAAAGCAGCGATTGTTGTAGCTTGATCAGTATCGAAGATAACTGGACCAACTGTTACGCCATTTACATCAAGAACGATTTCATTATCAGTTACGAAATCAGCATCGAAAGAAACTGTTGCTAAGTTCTCAGCAGCAAGTCTAGCTTGATTAGCAGAAGCACCTTGTACTAAACCAAATCCAAATTGGATCGCTTCAGCAGCGTTGTAACTTAATACTGATGTTGTATCGATATCATAAAGAAGACCCGGCTGGCCTACTTCCATGTTAAATTTATATTCTGTTTGTGACATTATAGACCTCTAATTATTTTTTGTTTTTGTCGCTGTTCTTAAGACGATCTAGCATTTTCTTTCTAGCTTCATCTGCGGATACTTCTTCTTTAGCATCAAGCTTTGGAGCAACTAATTCACGTTGCTTAGCCATGCTTACTGACGGCTCCACATGATCTTCTAAAAGTGTATCGAATCTTGCTTTGATATAGACTTCAGATGCTTCATCAAGATTTGCTTTTGGGCATCTTTCTTTAACAACAGCTGTGATAATCTCTACATCACTCATGTCATCTAAGTTGATTTCTGCATCAGTGTTTTTTAAAAGCGTTTTAGCGTCACCGATTAAAGCCACTCTTGCTTTAACAGCTTCTTTAATTTCCGCTGCGTGATCTACTTTTGTAGCTGCTTCAAGTTTATCAGCTAAGCAATCACGATCTGCTTTTAGAGTTTCTAGCTCTTTAGTTATTTCAATCATGCTGTCATTTTTTTCAGCAAGATCTTTAACAGTTTTTTCGTAAGCTTTAGCAACTTCTGGGGATGATTTATATTCCAGCCCATCAAGAGTCACTACGGCAAATTTCTCATCTGTCATATTTTTCTTCTCCGTTTTTAATTGAATACTAGCTATGTAATCATCATCACAAGCCACTAAGTTATTATCATCAAAAGAGTCGATATTGATCCGAGCGTTCGGACCAGCTCTACCTCTCTCAACGATAGCAAGGTGGTTATAGCGAATCTTAGTTTGGCGATAGTCATAATCTTGACCATTATAAGTACCGTCCTCCCTAACTAACTCGACCATATACCCAAGGGATAATTCCCTTTTCTCACCTGAACGAACTGCCCTTACACCTTCATCATCACTAATGAGTAATGAGGCTGTAAGATACTGACCGTCGGTATTTATTTTTTCACCTGTAAATCCAATGGATAGCTCCTTTGAATTTTGCGAATTAACTATCGCTTGCTCAGGATGACCATTGGTTATTGGAATCATTTTTAAAGTTTGCAGACTATCGAACTCAAAGACGTCATCAGGATGTCTAAGCTCACGTCTAACGCTGCCATCTGGATTGGTATATACGAACACTCCTGTTCGGGTGACAATCGCATTAGCTTTGAGATAACCTTCGTCTGTCACCTCTGCTGCAGAGACAACACCTTGGTCAAATCTTTGGATTGAGTTTAACTCTTCTATGGTCTGCACTGCGTTAACCTAAATATTAAAACTTTATGGTATAAAAAGTTTACATGAAAATCAACCACAAGGCGAGGTTTTAAATATATTTGTAATTATTATGTAGTTAATAAGTTGCTTATCGTTTCATTTTAATCAATATCATTCATCAAATCCTTCGATCAAAGGTTGAGCAACGCACCGACATTGGACGGGTTGCCCCGGGTTACCAACTGAGGGTGGGTTATTATATGAAAATATTTTGTTATTGAGCTCGGCATGCGATGAGCGAACTCTTTCATCACCGGCGGTTACCCATCTATATCTTTCGATACCCACTTCTTTATGGCGGTACTCGGTAAGCTGACCATTAAGTTTCGATACTTGATCACGAGCTATCAGTTGCGATCGTCTTTTAGTGATTGCATATCTTTGCTCAATTTGTTCTTTGATATTCCCGACGCCAGCACCGGTTGCAAATCCTCTTTGAACAATCCCTTCGATTTGAGTTGCTGCATCGTTACTTATATTTTTTATTAACTGAACATTTTGATTAGTGAATGATGCTATTTGAGGTCTAAGCCATGGCTCACTTGCTACTACATTAACCCCGAATGCCGATTGCATAACCCGGTTAAAATCTTTCTTATTAAATTCATTTACTTCACCAGCAGCTGTATTGCTTAAGTCTCTTGGATTCGGTGCTCTTCGTTCAAAGCTTAGCATGGTTGCATCGAGAAGACGTTCCAAATCATTTGACCAATCATCTGCTCTTGAGTCAGGTCTTAAGGCTACCGCTTGATTATATAAATTATCTAACTGCGGAACTAAGATATCATTCATCATATTGATAAAGACTTGAACATAATCAGTTAAAGCTTTTTCATATTCACGTTCGGGTTGCTTTGGTTCACGTGGAACCAATCCAAACTTAGGTATCTTCTTATTACCCACTTGAGCTCGTCTTTTAGCAATGGCATTAATTAGTTTTTCTTTTGACATTACCTGTATTCAATATAGTTAAACTGACCAGTGACATCTAATAAACCTGATACTCTTCTAACACCTAAGCTGAAGGTCTGAGGATCGCCGCTATACTTTGTAGATATGCGATCTCTGATTTGCAATAAGTCAATACTTACCGAAACCCTTTCATTGCCTGAGTCAGTAAATAATATATCACCGCCACTTAAAGCTGTTTGCGTTACTGAGCTTTGCGAAAAGCCTCCGTTATCGGTCCAAGTTAAAGATCCAGTAGCATTCTTTAAAAGAGCTATTTGGAACTTATTACCAGTATCGTTATTTATACCAAAGGAAAATGGTTGAATTGTTACTCGATCCTGACCGGGCTTTACTCTTATTGAAACTATGTTGTGCCATGCATCTGCATCCGGTACGTTATACTCAACTTCATATGGAGTAGTTACCCCTCTAGAATATCCGCTTTCATTAGTTCCGCCTTCAATAAATACTGATGAGCATATTTGTTTCATGTTACTTGTTGCGGCAGTTGCGGCTGTGTTAACAATTTCATAGCGAAGAGGTAGATCTCCTTTGCCCATATAGGCCGAATCAAGTACGTTGTTATATTTAAACTCATGAGCCTCACAAAAACAATTGCCCGTCCATATTGAAAACCTAACCCTACCAACGCCCAGCCATGCAAAATCAATTGAGAATATTTGGGCTTTTGTTAGATCGATATTGTACATCGACCTTCCAGTGCCATCCATCTTATCGATATTAAAGTTGCTTTGATCAATTCGGATCTCTTCAGTATTGCCAGTCGATAGGGTTCTTCTAACCACAACTCCAAAAACACCATCTTTAACTTCATAGTACAATCCATTAAAATCATCATACATCCCCACTCTAGATGAAGTACCTGATTGTGTATTACCTAAAACACCAGTCATTAAAGCTTGCGAACCTGTTCCAGTTTGATATTGAAACGTTCTATAAGTTTGTCTTAAACAACGATCACCACTTGCGGTTCCAACATTTAAAAGGGCAGCCGATTGTTCGGCAAGATATGTTGTGCTTCCGGTTCCTGAGGTAAACGTTTCCCACTCAGTATCGTTAATTGAGTTTTGCAATGAGCTATTGAATATACCAAATGGTTTCGATACTCTAAGCCTAGCGTATGCATCAACTGTGGCATCATCATTAAATCCAATCCTATCATCAAATATAAAACTCATACTATTACCCACTGCCCATTTGTATATATAAATTGCAAGCCGATAAACTGGACCTGCATCTTTATTTCATTATCTATATCGATATCACCAAGGACCGTAATGGGTCTAAACTTGGCGTTACCTGTTTCATCTTTTATGTATAACTTTTCGCCTTCATATCCATCGTGCAAAGTAATAGTTACTGCGCTTGTTGTATCAACGGCAATATATATATCGTTACTTTGCGTTGTGTAATCACTTGAAATGGCTACTCTGTTAAAGAGCTTTTTACGTAGCTCAATTGGATTGATGGTGACTAACACATCTGGATAATCACCACCAACCAACTGGAGGTCAAATACATCATCGTTAAAATCAAGCGTCTCAGTTAGGTCCTCAATAATCGTACCTTTTTTAGAAACCGTTAGATTTACATTATTTAATGAATTGACTGTTGCCATTAGACTGCATCTAGATTAAAGTTACCAACTGCAGATAACACATTAAAACCTAGGTTTTCTTCAACGCAGATTAAAGTTAATGAGCTGTTATCTTGTAGAGTGTCAACATTACCTGAAGCACCAACTGTAGTTGTTCTATTACCAAAGTTGATATATTGATCAACTCCTTGAATCATTTTAAAGCCTGAGTTAATATCAGTTACTCTGAAGATAGATCCAACTGCGATCGCTGCTGGCAGCGTCATCTCTAACTTAGTAGCACCATTAGTGATATAGTTAGTATCAACCACCATTGATGTATTAGCAGTTACAACTTCAGCTTCTTTTTGACCAGTTGAAGTAATTGTAATAGCACCTGCGGCGTTAGTAATTTCGATACCATTACCAGCGGTAATAGTAGCGGCTTGGGGATTACCACCGGTTTGACCAATGATAATCTCACCATCATTGACTGGATAATCACTGTTCCATACGTTTTGTGTCATAATATTCTCCGTTAATTAATTATGAAATTTCCGACTGCTGTCGCAATCATATATATTTTATCACTTACTCGAATTAGTTCCAAAGTATTTCTATTCTGGATTGAATCTATATAGCCAGATGGGCCAACTGTAGTATCCCTATTACCAAAATATATAACATCACCCGGGTTTTGCACGATCCGAAATCCACCAAGTCCAAGACCCATCACCTTAATTATATCCCCAACCTGACCAGTGATGGGCAGCGTTAGGTTTATCCTATTAGTTGAATTTGTTATATAGCCATTAGTATTCTCGGCAACTTGGTCTTGGGTTATTATATTCCAAGGTAGCTGACCTGCTGTCGATGATACTGAAACATCTATGGAGTTCGAACTCGTCTTGACCGCCTGTATATCGCCGCCGAAGTTAATGCTTTTGGTATCGTTTGTTAATAATACATTGTTGTTTTTAGTTGTTAGCCTACTTGATGAGCCTGATACTACTGGTCCAATGCCGCCACCTGTTGATCCTTTATCGCCTTTTAAGTTGACCCACTTGCCCCATGTTCCGTCTGGCTTCTCGAACCTTAGGCTAGTCTGTCGCCATTCGTGATCGGGCATCTCACCTTTCTCGCCCTTCTCACCTCGAACGTTGCCGAGTTCATATACCGTATCATCAGTTAGTCTAATGACCAGTTGGTAGTCTATAAGCTGCACGCTCTTTATACTGACTGCATCTTGACCCGGCTCGCCTTGGTCACCTCGGTCGCCTTTGATAACAATCTTACCTAGGTTCTGCTCAAGACCATCGATAGCAATGATGAGTTCACCTTTATCTATTCTCGCATCGGTTATCCTTGAGCCATCTTTCCCATCCTTACCATCCTTGGGAATCTTGATTAGCTTTTCAAGTTGGCTGATTAGGTCTTCTCTAAGCTCTTGATATTTATTGCTTACGGCTTGGTCGGCATGATCAATTAACTTCTCGGCTCGTTCTTTATCTTCTTTAGCAAACTTATTAGCTAGGTCTTTTACTTCGTTTAACTTTTCAGAGCTAACCTTATCTAGGTTTTTGAGTTCGTTATCTAAAATAGCTATCTTGTTATAGACCTGCTCGATCGAAACATCATTAGAATTAGCCTGACTGGATTGTTCTTTATCCAGTCTATCTAGCTGTTTTTTTAATTTATTTATAAGTAGCAGCTTTGCTAAGACTTCGAATTTCATTGAATTACTCTGCTAATTTTTTTAATACCTTCAAATACTCTTCTTCAAGTTTTGCTTCTTTATTATCCTGATCTTCTTTTAGGCTATGTTGGGATTTAATATGTTCATCAAGTGCTACTGATCCCTCATTAGTGGTCTGCATTATTGACTCACGGCTTTCGTTTTCGAGCACTGTTTCATTCGAGAACATCTCGCCACCGAATCTTGAGATGGCAACTTCAGATGGAGTAAGCACCCCTCGGTCGAGATATATAGCATCACTCTCGGCAACGGTCTTGCGATATGCTGCCTCTTGAGCTTCATCCATTTGCCATAACGGTACGAACTCCACCTGCCAACTCTCAAGCTCCTTACCTTTGAATGGTCCATCTTTTGCTAGCATCATGTACCTAACTAACTTCTCTAAGATCGGCTTTAGTTTATCCTCTTGATTTGACTTAATCATATCGTAGAACATTCGAACATCGGCCTGACCTGTTGACTGCAAACCACTTGGTGGCTGCCCCATAAGGAAGCTATAAGGTATTCCGGTAACGCCAGCTAATGCTAAACCAAACCTATCGATAACAGCTTCCAGACCAGCTATTGAACTTGCCTGCTTAGAATAACTCTCACGTGAGTCAAGTAGGATCGTGTTAGCTACATGCCTTGACATATCGATAATGTTAAGACGCTTGGTTATTAATTCATCTTGACCACTTGCGAGTAGCTCTTGAAGGTTATCAATCTTTAATATTGTTTGTACAAAGTCTTCTAAAATATTTGAAGCGATGCCATAAGACGATCCAAGGTTTTTGATTTGATCATATGCACCTTGAAGAACTGAATAACTCCAGCCATTATTTTGCTGCATAACACGATCGGGAACTCGGTCACCATCGGCACGAAGTATTCTCGATTCATGAACCTTGAAGATAGTGCCAGTGTTTAATGGGGTCACTGTATAATATTCTGGAAGTCCAAACTTAATATTGTTAGGATCATTATAAAGATCAACAGATGACCAAGTAACTAATTGACGATCGAATACATGAATGAATTCAACATTGCGGATTTGCTTTTCATTAACTGGATCGGTCAGCTCGCCGCCATCATCGATACCCATGATTGCAATAGCTCCTCCATATAGTCGTGCCCATTTAAGTAAGTCGGTAATCTTTTGCTTAGCGTTTATTTCTTCTAACCTTTGAACAATAAGATTATCAGTATCGCCATTAACTTCGATCCATTGTCTGGTCATTTCGATGGGTACTAGATCAACTACCTTTTTCGCAAAGCCATCGCCAATGTATAAATCTTCTAAAGCTCCATATCCTAATCGTTCGTTCCGGTTGTATTTATTTGACTTGGTTCGATCCCTACCTTTTATGCCCATGTTAGTTATGACATTAGCCCAACCGTCTTCTCTTGATTTATCAGTCATTGACCTACTCTTTTATTTAACTTTTATATAGACTACAAAATAATAAAGTAAATGACAATTTAAATCAGTGATTACATTAAGTGAGCAAAGGATAAAAGATTACATCCTTGTAAAGAGGCTATAATCTAGACCTTGAGTTACTAGCATGCCAAAGCTACCTGATAGGCCGTCGATCATGTCGTCCTTTGCGCCGAATGGGAACATCTCGAGCTCTTCAAAAAATGCAGCATTCCAATCTCCTCTTAGTACTTTAATATTGCCAGCTTCGGCTTGAGAGGCAACTGGGCTTGCTCTAGTTACTTTATCTTTGGTAACTTTATGAGAGCTTACAATAAAACCTTGAAGCTTGCGAATTAGATATTCAACTTCCATTTTACCTGCTTGACCCGGATCTTGCTCTAGTCCTATTTTGCATTTAAAGCCATCTTGAGCTGCTGTGTTAACTATTGCTTTTTCAACATCTAGGCTAGAGCCTCTAAACCTAACTATATTTTCGACATATAAAATCCCGTCTTTATCTTTAGCCATTTTTAATCCAACAGTCCAGTCAGGATCGTTCCCACTCGTTTTAACAGTAGCAGCACGGTCCCAGTAACGAACCCTTTGAGCACTTGCTGGAATAGCTTGCACCACTTCAAACCATCTACGTTCGAACATTCCGCCTTCGGCTGGAGATGGGGATTGTTGATAAAGTGCGGAGAATTCATATGAGCCCACTGTTTTTTTAATATCATTAATCTTATCAACTGACCAGCGCTCGGGCCAATAGGATTCACCCTCCTCGTTTATTGCCGGTATTTTAATCACGTCCCAATTCTCTGGTTCATGTTCTAATAGGTATCCTGATAAATCATCTTCTCGCCACCTTGTCTGCAGGATAATAATAGTTCCAGTTGGAGATAGCCTTGTATAGAGGGTTGATTTAAACCAATCAATTACATTGTTTCTTATTCTAGGTGAATTAGCATCGGCTCTGTTTTTTATTGGATCGTCGATAATGATTAAGTCAGCACCATGACCAGTCAGCGAACCACCAGAGCCAACTGCTATATACTGACCACCTTTTGTTGTTGCGAACTTCTTAATTGAAGAGGAGTCATCAGCAAGTACCGTGCCGGGAAATATTGCCTGATACTTTGGATCCTTTAGGGTGTTACGAACTTGCCTTCCGAAATTATCCGCAAGCTCTTGACCATAGGTGGTGCATATTATGTTTTTATCCGGATATTTACCTAAAAACCAAGCTGGCAATAATTGACTCGACAATAACGACTTACCAGATCTTGGGCTTACGTTAATGATCAATCGTTTAATTTTACCTTCAGAAACTTGCTGGAGCTTATCCATAATCAGCCTATTATGCTTAGCATATAGGTAGTTCTCATGTATTGCCCCAACAAAAGCTTTAAAGTATTCATTAGCAGCCGAGATAATAAACAAGTCGTTGTTATTCATCTTTAGCTATTTCTTTTGCTATTTGTTTTAAAGAAGCTCCTGCAAATAAACTTTCGCCATCCTTGCCGGTGACTTCTTGACGCTCGATATATCCACGCTTCTTACCTTTGGTCTTAAGATAAAAGATAATGCCGGTCATCTCGCCTTTGCTTATAGCTGAAAAAAGTTTGTTCTCTG
>Ga0306906_1000122_pt1 | contig 41363 bp, 42 predicted proteins | sample AntRauTorcE11897_FD_190405 | JGI IMG/M metagenome (GOLD analysis project Ga0306906, IMG submission 190405) | Saline lake microbial communities from Rauer Islands, Antarctica - Metagenome Torckler E11 #897 (v2) (version 2) | ecosystem: Environmental > Aquatic > Non-marine Saline and Alkaline >...
GCGGTGCTTAGCTGTAAAGTAAGTCAAAACCGAAGCTCCCGATTAACCGCCTCTTTATAACCACCGCCTTACCTGAGAAGTGTAATTCTCAAACTCAACTCCAAACTTTTCCCGCAGTATCTCTTCCTCTGGTGTAATTTGAAACCGATTCATATACATCACAAATAGAGGCAGCAACAATAATGAGAACAGGTTACCCAGCTTGAACCCAAATCCAATCATCAAGATGAGCAATACTACATACATCGGGTTTCGGCTAAAACGGTAGATGCCCCCGGTAACCAGCTTCGAAGCATGGCCCGGCTTATGGGGATCAACGGTCGTTCGATTTTGGAAAAATTGATAGAGCGCTAAAACGCCAACAGTAACGGCCACCCCCAATATCAACCGATAGGGCCATTGAGGGACTGTAAATATGGCAAATGCCGGATGGATTGAGTGGTCAAAACCCCACATTACCAACCCAATAACAAAAGCTACTAATGCGGGCGGGACTTTCAGTTTCATCTTTACTCAGTTTTATTTTCAATCTGCTCCAGCCGCTTTTCCAGCTCTATCAGCTTGTGTAAGATAATAATGTGGGTTTTCTTGGCGTCGATTCCCACCACGCTTTCATCGCTGGCTATCATCTGTTCTATTTTCCGGTACTGTTCCTTGGAAATTTTATCTTCCATCAATTTTTTAATTAAGGTTGTGATTTAAGACTGTTTTCAAATGGGTTGGCAAACCCTTAAATTAAATTACAATAGAAACTATTCATCTAACGAAATTCTCTGTCAATATGCTTACCATCATTCTTAATATTTTACTTCCGCCATTGGCTGTATATCTCAATCACGGACTTGGGCAAGATTTTCTCATCAATCTGCTACTTACTCTTATTGGCTGGCTTCCCGGGGTGATTCACGCCTTTATCATCAATTAAATGTTTTTAAAGATGATATAAGCACCCATTAAAACGAGAAAGACGGCAAATCCCTTTTTTAGTCCTTGGCTTGATATTTTTGCGCCTACAGTACGACCAATAATGCTTCCGACTGCTCCAATCAAACCAAAAACAAGCATCAGATGCAGATCCACCGAAAGGTTAAGGTTATCGAGTACGTCCAGGTATTTTATAAAACCGGTAATGCTTTGCATGGCGATAATAGCCAGGCTGGTTCCTACCGCCAGGTGCATGGATAACCCACCCAGTAATACCAAACCCGGCACTATTAAGAAGCCGCCACCGACGCCTACCAATCCCGTAAGGACACCCACTGCCAACCCTTCTAAAGCAATAAACCACCAAGGCAATCCGGAAGTTTGAACCGACTTTTCTTTTGGTTTTGAATCACGAAACATCATGACAGCTGCGAGCAGCATCACCCCGGCAAAAATAAGCAGCTGGACGGTTGCAGAAACATAGTTTGAGGTGTAGGCTCCCAAAAATGAACCCGCCATGCCCGGCAAGCCAAAAAGAATGACGCTCTTCCAGTGCACCTGTTTTTTAAAAGCGTAGGGGATGAACCCTGTAAAAGCAATGGCACCGACAATTCCCAGCGATTCGGCAATCGCTACTTTTTCTTCTTCACCCACTAAATAGATAAGCAAGGGGACCGTCAGTATAGAACCGCCCGATCCTAATATTCCCAACGAAAGTCCCACCATTAGTGCGCCAATCCAGGCTAAAATCATTGAGAGTAAACTTTAAAAATGAAAATAGTGTCATCCTGAACTTGTTTCAGGATCTCGTAAAGCAAAAAGTGTTGAGATAGGTACAAAATTATATCAACGTTACTGAATTCAAGAGATCCCGGATCGGGGTCCGGGATGACACAAGTATATTTAAGCATTGTCCCCTTTCCAATTTGAAAAGGAATCATCTACCCATTTTAATCGAAACCCTTCTTTAGCCAGCAAGCTGCTGGCGTAGGAAGCACGCTGACCGCTGGCACAATGCACCAACAGCTCTTTTTTCTTCTCCAACTCTCCCAGGTGATTCGCCAGCCGGGTGTGGGCAATGTTGATTGAGCCGGGCACATGCCCCTGCGCGTATTCGGTCGCTTTGCGAACATCCACGACCTGTATATCACCTTGATCACGCAACTTTTCCACATCGCCAAAATCAATGGCTTCGATTTGCTCCAGCTCTCCGTCCCACGCCTCCAGCTCTTCAGGAGTTGCATATCCTTCAATGTAATCCAACCCTACCCGCACCAGATCCCGAACCGCCTGTTCAATATATTCTTCCTCAATAATAAGGTAAATACGTTCATCGGCATCCAGGTAGGAGCCTGCGATAGTGTTGAAGTTATTATCCCAGGAAGCCATCAGCGAGCCTTTGATATGGCGCGGCATAAAATCATGCTTGTGCCGCGTATCCACGATGGTTTTACCCGCTTTGATGATAGCATCAATGGAAACGTGTTTCGGCTTGGGTAAATCGCCCAATACCGGGGCGCCTTCTTTGTTCACCTTCTTCATGCGGCCGAAGTATAGCGGCGGCTCCGGCTGTCCGTCCAGCACGTAATCAACAAACGATTGTTCACTCTCTGCGGCTTTAAACGCATTGCTGAATCTCAACTCATACCCTACGGTTGACTCCGGCACCGCGCCCATCGCTTTACCGCAGGCGCTCCCCGAACCGTGCGCCGGCCATACCTGCAAATACTCAGGCAGGTTTTTGAATTGCTGAACGGATTGATACAGTTTCCGGGCAGCGGGCTTCATGGCTCCGGTTTCTCCGGCGGCCGTTTCCAGCAAATCGGGGCGGCCCACATCACCCACAAACACAAAGTCGCCGGAGAGAATCCCCATAGGTTCATCAGCCATTGCTCCGTCTGTCAATAAAAAACTCAGCGACTCCGGCGTATGGCCGGGCGTATGAACAACGTTAAATTTTATATTCCCGATGAAGAAAGAATCACCGTTGTTGAGTAATTCATAATCATAGTTACTGTCTTTCAACCACTCATACTTCCAGTCGGGGTCGCCCTCATCCGAGGCATATACTTTCACGTCCTCTTCAGCAAACTCACGCAGTCCTGATACATAATCGGCATGGATATGCGTATCAACGGCAGCTGTAACCTTCAGGTTTTCACTTTTGGCCAAGTCGTAATATTGGTCAATATCACGCATGGGATCAATTACAATAGCCTGCTTGGTGGCCTGACAGCCGATTAGGTAGGCATATTGTGCTAATTTTTTGTCAAATATTTGCTTGAAATACATGGCACTATAATTTTTATCTGGGTTTTAAAAAAGCTCTGAAAATCTCCCCTTGAGGGGAGTGTCTGTTCCGTGATTTTTCGGAACGGACGAGGGGTGTTTTCTTAGTATCAATAACACCTCCCGACCCAATTCGCCACGAACATTCAGGCGAATTGGCCCACCCTCCTCAAGGAGGGATTTTTTTGCCTTAAACTCAATTATATTGAATATAACTGTTCGTTTTGTTCAAAAACACTTCTTAATGCGGCAGTCTGGGTCGCAGTGCACCGTAAACCCACGTGCCCAATACCGCACTCGCGATAGGCACTAAAATAATTCCATAGCCTGCTCCTGCCAGCGTAAACAGCGGCCCGGGGCACGCGCCCGTCAGCGCCCATCCAAAGCCAAACAGCGTACCGCCCGCTAAATAGCGGGTTACCTGCGATGAATCTTTGGGCGGAATGCTTATGGCGTTGCCATCACTATCTTTTACGTTCATTTTTTTGATGATTTGAATGGAAATCATGGCTACAACGATGCCCAAGCCAATAATTCCATACATATGGAAAGCATCAAACCGAAACATTTCCTGAATACGAAACCAGGAAATTACTTCTGACTTAACCAGCACAAAGCCGAAGAAGATTCCTGCTATTAAATATTTAAAATATTGCTTCATAATTAAATTTTAAAGACATCTCGATCCGCCGGCTGGCGGAGAGAGATCTTTGTTTTCAATTCCGATTATTTTGTTAAAACATAGATTTCTCACTTCGCTCGAAATGACGAGCTGTTATTTTTTTAAACACATCAGACTATAATATCAACGGATACACCAAGTACGTAATAACCAATCCGCCGATAAAAAATCCAATGACCGCCATCAATGAGGCCAGCTGTAAATTAGCCAATCCGCTGATGGCATGGCCGCTGGTACATCCACCGGCATAACGGGCGCCGAAGCCGACCAAAAACCCGCCCAGTATCATCACAATAATGCCTTGCAGGCTGGACAGATTTTCCCAGTTAAACAGGTCCTCCGGCATCATGCCCGAAAAATCGCTGATGCCCATTTGCTGTAAGGCGGTAACGGTTTGTGCTGATAAATCAATAGGCTCGGGATTATTCAGCAGCCATCCTCCCAAAAAGCCGCCCAGCACAGTCCCTGCTATGAAAGTCAGATTCCATCCACCGGCCTTTTTCCAGTCGTACTTAAAGAATTCAACCTTGCCGGGAAAGCAGGCCGCACAGGTGTGCCGCAGGTTTGAGGAAACCCCAAACTGCTTACCGCCAATGAGCAGAAGCATCGGTACAATCAGCCCGATGAGCGGGCCGGCTACGTACCAAGGCCACGGTTGTTGTAGAAATTCAATCATAATAATTATTCATTATTGGTTTAAAACGGTACCTAAAGCTGGTCAATAACTTTCTTCAGGCGGTCGCGTACCTCACCTGCAATCGGTTCCAGCTGCTGGTTATCAACCGACTGCATGGAAGCCACCGGGTCCACGGCCGAAACCTCTACTGTGTCATCTTCATGCTCTTCTACAATAACATTGCAGGGCAACATTACCCCGATCTTGTCTTCGGCCTGCAGCGCTTTGTGCGCAAATTCTGGATTGCAGGCTCCCAAGATGCGATAGTTCTTGAAATCCACATCCAATTTCTTCTTCAGCGTTTCCTTGACGTCGATTTCTGTCAATACGCCAAAACCTTCTTCTTTAAGTTTATCGGTGACATGCGCAATGGTGCCATCGAACGAACGGTCACTAATTGTGCTATATGCATAAGCCATAACGGTATTCCTCTATTGGTTTAATTTTAATTCAACCCCAATATACAAAGAATGCATCAATTTGTAAATACTTGTAGTAACAAGTTATATATATATTTATTTTATCGTATATATTGTTTAGAATTATCACTCATGTTTTGACACCGGGTAGGTGATTTGTTCGCCAAAGGTGGTAGGAAATGCTTCATCGTCTTCAAATCCAAGCTCAATATCGCGGCCGCTCTCGGGAATGTAAGCCGTATTAAACAGGTAATCCCAGATACTCAGCGAAAGTCCGTAGTTCATACCGTATGGATGGTTTTCGGGCAGCGCTTTGGAGTGATGCCAAATATGCATCTTTGGGTTGTTAAAAATATACTTGAGCGGTCCGTAGCTCCAGCCCAGGTTGGAGTGATTCAGATGCCCGATGGTAAGCGCAAAAAGATGAACCAGTAGAAAATCATCAATACCGAAACCGATCATCGCCAAAGGAATGTACTGTACCGTTTTATAGACCACCGTCTCCATCCAGTGGAAGCGCAGGTGCGCGGCAAAGCCCATCTCTTTTACCGAATGATGGAGTTTATGAAACTGCCACAGCCAGGGCACCCGATGCAGCATGCGGTGCACGTTCCATTGAATAAAATCGGCAATTATAAACAGAGTGAACAGCTGCCAGATTACCGGCCAGCTCCCTATTTCAATAGCTACCAGGTTAGAAATGCCAAACAATCCTAAAAAATCATTAAACGCTATAACCGCCACATTAGAAAGGGCGTTATAGACAATGAGTGAAAAGAGAAAAAAGTTGAAGAACATATAAAAAGCGTCCAGCCAAAAATCCTTGCGAAAGGCCGACTGATTTTTTCTCCACGGGATGATGAGCTCCAATGCCCACACGACCAGCGAAATACTGATCAACCAGTAGAAATAGTTCCCCCAGCCCGGGTTTAATACTTCACTCATCAGGTAGTTAAAGTAGCCGGTATACGAATTAACAATTACCTCAATATAATGCTCCATTAATTATATACCTTCTCCCCCTTCCGGAGCCAGATGCCCCAGGTTTTATTATATGCGTGCACTTTTTCGGTGGGCCCGGTTTCATTTACAACAGTATTCCCCCGGTTCTTCCACTCAAAAATGCCGCCGTATAAATTGGAAACATTGGTGAACCCCATTTCTTCAAGCTTCTCCGAAATTTTTTCACTTCTATAGCCCACAGCGCAATATACCACCACCGGCCTGTTCCTGTACAACTTAGCAACGGCCAAGCTGTCAAAATTTTCATAGCCCACAAATTGCGCATTGGCTATATGACTTACCTTATACTCCTCCGGTGAACGGGCATCCAGCAATATTACGCTATCCTGCACCTGCTGCAGGCTGTCCACCGAAATTTCAGTTACGGAATGAGATAAAGCAGTTTTAAGCATAAGGTTATAGGCTCCGCTCTGCACCTTTTGGCCCGTGCAGGAAACCGTGAATAAAAGAAGTCCCGCAACGGCTATATATTTCTTTACTTTGGTAACCATGATGATCCCTACATTGATATTATTTGTCTCTTACCTGCCAAAGATAACGTATCGAATGAATAAATTATGATATATAACCTTTTTTCAAATCCTTTGTATCGGCGATTCAAATAATTTTCATGTTGGCCATCATCCCGTTGTCCTCGTGCTCCAGGTTATGGCAGTGATATACATATACGCCCATCTCTGCATTAAATCGCATACGGACGGTAACCTGCTCTTCCGGCTTTACCAGCACCGTGTCTTTCCAGCCGGTCTCTGTTGGAATGAGTCCGCGGCCAGTTCCCCCGCTCCGTTTAACGACTTTAAATTGGCCGGCATGGATATGCATGGGATGTGGCATGGGCGTTTGATTCACAAAGGTCCATTCCTCCACCGCTCCCTGTTTTACCTGTTGATCTACGCGGTTCATTCCAAAAAACTGCCCGTCCAGCGCCATGCCCTGCATCATTTCCATCGTCAGATTGATGGTACGCCGGTTGGTTACTTCCTCTGCTTTTGGAAAGTCGAGAGTGGAATGTTGTGACGGCAACGTAAATGAATCTCCGGGACCGTTCGTAATCCGGAACTCCATGATATCAAACGACTGACTTTGGGAATTACTGCCCGATCCCATCATCCCTTGCATGCCACCGTCCCGATCCTTCATCATTCTATCGTTACCCATCATACCACCGCCATCATTACCATTCATCATCCCCCCGCTGCCGGTATTATCTACGCCTGTGCTGCGGAGCCGGAGGGTATCCCCTTGCGAGAATCGGCTGAAATCAACCAGCACATCGGCCCGTTCGCCGGGAGCCAGAAGTACTTCCGTCACTTGGGCCGGCTTCTCTAATAGCCCACCGTCCGAGCCGATGATATAAAACGCTGCATCATCACTGAACGCCAAATTATAGATCCGCGCGTTACTCCCGTTGAGCAGGCGCAGCCGGTACCAGCGCGATTCCACTTGTTTGTAGGGAGCCGGGGTTCCGTTTACGAATATCCGGTCGCCGAAAAAGCCCATCATCTGCTGCATCATACCGCCGGTGTCGTAGAGCAGCTTTCCGTCGGCGGATATTTTTTTGTCTTGAATAACAAGCGGTATTTCATAGTTACCGGAGGGCAAGTTCAACGCCTTCTCTTCCTCATCCTCCACGATAAAAAAGCCTGCAACGCCTTTGTACACTTGGGGACCAGTAAAGCCATCCGGGTGCGGATGATACCAGTATGTTCCCGCTCGCTGATTGATGGAAAAATTATAGTTATAGGCTTGTCCGGGTTCCACAGCGTCGCGGGGATGGCCGTCCATATCCGGCGGTACACTCATCCCGTGCCAGTGCAGGATACTTTCCTGATCCATATCGTTGGCAAATTTGATGGAAAGGTGGTCGCCCCGCTGCGCGCGAATCGTCGGGCTCAGAAACATGCCATTGGTAGTATAAACCTGGGTATTGGCACCTTCCCCTAACGAAACAGAACCGGTTTTTGCTGCAATATCAAAGCTTGTTGAGGATATTTCGCCGGGCAGTTTCAGGGCGTTGATAAACGAGCCGGGACTTATGACTTCTACCGACTCGCCGCCACCCTGCATGCCTCCCATGCAGGAAGTAAACACCGATGGCATCATCACAACTCCACTTCCAATTCCAATGTATTTTAAAAATTTCTTGCGGTCCATTGCTGTTTTTTTTCTTCATTTATTATGGCCAACATACACATAACTACTTGTAGTAACAAGTATTGTTATTATGATTTTTCTGCACTATATTTGGGTAGTTCCTATTTAAATTCATACTATTATTCATGCTCAAAGAAGGCATCCCGCGCCACCAACAGATCAGCAATCACATCCGCGAGCAGATTGAAGCGGGCGACTATAAGGTGGATGAAAAACTTCCCTCCGAAAACGAGTTCACTGAAAAATTTGATGTGAGCCGCGTTACAGTTCGGCGTGCGCTTCAGACCCTCGAAAACGAGCAGCTTATTTACCGATGTCAGGGGCTGGGCAGTTTTGTGAAAGACAATCGTACGCATCAAACCTTTGGCGGACTCACCGATTTTATGGAAGATATGGAGCAGGCCGGCATGGAAGCATCTTCAAAAGTGCTACAGCTGAAGCCCGTCACCGCCCCCGACCCCGTAGCCGCTATTCTCAAAATTAAAGAAGGCAGCAAAGCGGTACGGCTCGACCGGCTGCGGCTGGGAGACGGTAAACCCATTGCTTTTGATACTACCTGGCTACCCGTGTTTTACGGGCAGCTCATTGAAAACTTTGACCTCGAAGAAGAAACCATTTACGGCATTCTGGAACGGGAGTATGACATACCTGTGGAAAAAGGGTGCTACCGCATTGAAGCCGAAAATGCAGACTCCTATCTGGCCAAACAGCTAAGGATGCACAAAGGTGCAGCGCTGTTGCTGCTCAACCGACTCTCTTATACCATTGGTGAGAAACCCATTTACTACCAGCAGCGCTATTACCGTACCGACCGCATTGTCTATGAAATTTCAGTAGAGCGAAAGCCCGGGGCATCACCGGGATCAGATCCGATTCCGCTGCGCGATTTTTTACCCGTATTCAATAATGAAACAAAATAAGGCCCCAGCTATTCAGGATTCAAACGCAGAGTACTCCAGTAGTTCTAATACTGCTCAAAGCTACAATCAGTCAGCTATAAAATACGAAAAACGTTGGGCTGGCTACCTTGGACATACGCACCGGCGCTTTCTTGAACATATAGAAGTACAACCTAATGATATTATGCTTGACCTCAGCTGTGGTACCGGCTTGCTGGCCAAATATATTATCGAACGGGGTGATTCTTTTCAGCAACTGGTACTGAATGATATTGCCGATGATATGCAGGCGCATGCCAGCAAGCGGTTTGAAGAACGGCCGGATGTGAGCTTTACTTCCTTCTCTGCAGAAGCTATTGATAAACCCGATAATTACTTCGACAAAATATTCAGCCTCAGTGCCTTCCATAATTATCCGCAGCAGAAGCAGGTACTGGCCGAGTGCTACCGTGTTTTAAAACCGGGAGGCCGGCTGTTTATAATGGACTGGAACCGCTCAGGGGTTTTCCGGCTCAAAAATTGGCTGATAAAATTAATGGTTCCGGAACGCATTGATACCCGATCTGTCCGGGAAATTTCTGCCATGCTTCGAGAACAGACTTTTGGGCTATCCGCTGTTGATGAGTGGTACTACCACACTTGGAAGTTTTATTATGTGATAAGTAAAAAAGTATAATTCGGCTACAAAATTGATGCCTTTTTTATAATTTAAAAAAGCAGCCTTAATTTTCACCAAGGCTGCTTTTAATTTTATGTCTGTATGAACCTGCGGAACTTAATCCAAGTCGAAGCGATCCAGATTCATGACTTTCTCCCAGGCAGCCACAAAATCTTTCACAAATTTCTCTTCAGAATCAGATTCACCGTACACTTCTGCTACGGCCCGAAGCTCGGAATTGGAACCAAAGATGAGATCCATGCGGGTTCCTTTCCATTTCATATCTCCGGTTTCACGATCATGGCCTTCAAATATTTTGCCGGAATCGTCCGCCTTTTTCCACTCCGTATCCATGCTGAGCAGATTCATAAAGAAATCATTGGACAGTGTTCCGGGCCGGTCGGTGAGGATACCTATGTCAGAACCGTCATAATTGGCATCCAATGCGCGCATACCGCCAACGAGAACGGTCATCTCCGGCACGGAAAGTGTCAGGAGGTTCGCCTTGTCAACCAATAACTCTTCCGATGAAAGATCGTGATCACTACCAAGGTAATTGCGGAAGCCATCTGCTTTCGGTTCCAGCCATTCGAATGATTCTACGTCCGTTTGCTCATCCGTGGCATCAGTACGTCCCGGCTCGAACGGCACTTCGATGTCATAGCCGGCATCTTTCGCGGCTTTCTCAACCGCTGCACAACCGCCCAGCACAATCAAATCGGCCAGGGAAAGCTGTTTGCCGTCGGAGCTGGAGTTATTGAAGTCATTCTGAATTCCTTCAAGCGTATCAAGCACCGAGCTGAGCTCTTCAGGATTGTTCACATCCCAGTTCTTCTGCGGTTCAAGACGAACGCGGGCACCATTTGCTCCGCCGCGCTTGTCGCTGTCGCGGTAGGTTGATGCCGAAGCCCAGGCCGTTCGCACCAGTTCGGAAACGGAGCATTCTGAATCGATAATCTGTTTCTTGAGTGCGGAAATATCTTCATCCCCGATCAGTTCATGGTCAACCTCCGGAACAGGATCTTGCCACAAGAGCTTTTCGTTCGGTACTTCCGGCCCGAGGTATCGATCGGTTGGTCCCATATCGCGATGCAGCAATTTGTACCACGCCTTGGCAAACGCTTTTTGGAGTTCATCGGGATTCTCATAAAAACGTTCTGCCAGTTTCCGATACTCGGGATCCCTGATTAAAGCAACATCTGTAGTGAGCATCATCGGGGCGTGCGATTTGGAAGAATCATGTGCATCGGGCACGGTTCCCTGTGCTTCCTCTTCTTTAGGCGTCCACTGCCAGGCACCGCCGGGTCCTTTAATCGGCTCCCATTCGTAATTGAAAAGATTGCCGAGGTAACTGTTATCCCATTCAATGGGTGATCCGGTCCAGGCTCCTTCAATACCGCTGGTGATGGTATCACCCGCTTTGCCGGAACCGTGGCTGTTTTCCCAGCCAAATCCCTGTTTTTCAATGGGAGCTGCTTCAGGCTCGGGGCCATTATGCTCGCCCTCGGCCGCGCCGTGAACTTTCCCAAAGGTGTGCCCGCCGGCAATGAGCGCAAAGGTCTCCTCATCATTCATGGCCATACGGCTGAAGGTCTGGCGAATATTATCTGCAGATCCGAGCGGATCAGGCTCGCCATCGGGACCTTCCGGGTTTACATAAATCAAGCCCATCACGGATGCGCCAAGCGGATTTTCGAGGTTTCCATCTTCATCAAAACGCGTTGATGCTTCCCATTCATTTTCAGGTCCCCAATAAACCGCTTCATCAGGCTCAAAATCATCATCACGCCCACCGCCAAAACCGTATGTTTCAAATCCCATCGACTCCAGAGCGCAGTTTCCGGTTAATACTAACAAGTCGGCCCAAGAAAGTTTTTTGCCGTACTTCTGCTTCACCGGCCAAAGCAATCGCCGGGCTTTGTCAAGGTTGGCATTATCGGGCCAGCTATTAATCGGTGCAAAACGTTGTGTTCCGCCCGACGCCCCGCCCCGACCATCAGACACACGGTACGTACCGGCACTATGCCACGCCATACGGATAAAAAACGGACCGTAGTGACCGTAATCGGCGGGCCACCACTCCTTGGAGTCGGTCATCACCACTTCAATGTCCTTTTTCACTGCTTTCAGGTCCAGTTTCTTAAACGCTTCCGCATAATCAAAATCCTCATCCATGGGATTCGATTGCGGAGAATGCTGACGCAGTACGCTTAGGTTAAGCCTCTCCGGCCACCAGTCATCATTGTTCTTCCCACGGTTTGCCCGTTCTTTGGCTGCACCATTTGATGCTCCGTTATGAAAAGGGCATCCACTGCCCCCTTCGGCGCTACTGTCGTTTACATTGTACGCATCTGAATTGCCTTTTTCGTTTGCCATAGCATTAATCCTTAATTTTAAATATCGTTAATTCAATATCACTAAATCAGCTGATGAAGTAAATTGTTTCTTGATAGATATTTGTTATTAGCTGTATTCTGTTCAGTGATGAACGGTGCTTGCTAAAGACGAATCCATGTGCTTTGCACCAAGTTTAATAATGAGCGATTTATCAAATCGCTCTACAGAACTGAACCGCTGAGAGCATCCACGAACCAGACAAGCTATTTTAATCACCCCGGGAAAATGGAATAAAGAACGGCTTCGTACATAGTATTTTAAATACGCTCTTGATGATGAGCTTAGCTTTCGTAATAATATGTGAAATCAGTTCGTAAAATATTGTGTAATGCTTAGATTTATTTTTAAGATTCCAGACAATCCTCTTAATTAATATCCCCTTTTCATTATGAAACGCTTTTTATTATTAACGCTCGCTTCCCTATTTATTGTTTCTGCATCCCAGGCGCAGGATATGCCCGATGATTCGCAGATGGGCGCCATCATTGATTCCGTCAGCGCCGATCGCATTGAAGCCGACATCCGTACGCTGGCCGGATTCGGCACGCGCCATACCATGTCGGATACCACCTCATCAACCCGTGGTATAGGGGCCGCCCGCCGGTGGATCAAAGATGAATTCCAAAAAATAAGTAAAGCCTGCGGTGGATGCCTGGAAATTCACGAACAACGCACCCTTGTGGAAGGCGACCCGGAAACACGTATTTACGAAGATACTTACGTGGTCAACATTTATGCGGTGTTAAAGGGCAGCGAAAATCCCAACAGTTATGTGATGATGAGCGGCGACATTGACAGCCGCGCTTCTGACGCACGCAATTATACCATCGACGCGCCGGGCGCCAACGATAACGCTTCGGGCATGGCAGGCGCTATTGAGGCCGCGCGCGTACTTTCGCAATATGAATTTGACAACAGCATTATTTTTACCGGCCTTTCCGGTGAAGAACAGGGGTTGTATGGCGGACGATTTCTGGCTAAAAAAGCAAAAGAAGAGAGCTGGAATATGATTGGCGTTCTCAACAATGATATGATTGGCAATATTGAAGGGGTGGACGGGGTGATTGACAACCGCAGCTTTCGCATATTTTCGGAGCCATATTCGGCCAACGCCACAATGCGTGAATTGCAGCTGAAACGATTTTACGGCGGCGAAAATGACGGCATCTCACGCCAGCTGGCCCGCTACATATATGAAACAACCGAAAAGTATATGCCGCAAATGAATCCTATACTAATCTACCGGCTGGACCGCTTTGGACGCGGCGGACATCACCGCCCGTTCAACGCCGAAGGATTTGCGGGCGTCCGTATTATGGAAGCTCACGAAAACTACAACAGGCAGCACCAAAACATACGCACCGAAGATGGTATTGAATACGGCGATGATGTAGAAGGCGTGAACTTCAATTATGCCAAAAAAATGACGGCCGTTAATGCGGTGGCTATGGCCTCATTGGCCAAAGCACCCACTAAACCAGACAGCGTGCAAATTGGTGGCGCCGTGCAGCCTTCAACCACCCTGCAGTGGGAAAAATCGGAGAGCGCTGAAGGGTATAAAATCTATTGGAGGGCGACCACCGCCCCGCTTTGGGAGCACTCGAAATACGTGGGCGATGTCAGTGAATTTACGCTGGAAGGAATCGTCATTGACAACTATCTTTTCGGGGTAAGCGCCGTGGGAGAAAACGGCCACGAAAGTGTGGTGTCTTATCCGGCAGGATTGATTCAAAATTGAACAATCCGAGCCAGAGCCGTTGGTTATCAACAGGTAGGAAGATCCACAAAAATATTTTTCTTTTATTACAACCCACCCCTTCGCCCCTCCAGAGGGGATTTAATGATATTTTTGCGTATCTTCTTTTAACTATTTCCAGCCCAAGGGGGTGGGGAGTTAAACCGCTCAATTATTAAATCCGGCACACGCTTCAAAAATCCGAAATGATTCAATGTTGTGATGCTGCAAAGGTGATTACACCGTAAAATTGCAGTTTGTCAATTCCTCGGAAACCTCCCAAAGCCGCTGGGCTACATCCTGATTTTTTGCCACATCAGCACGTTCGGCAAGGCCCGGCTTTCCGGTCATATCCATAAATCCCTGGGGCCCGTAATAATCTCCACCGCTCACCGTAGGATCCAGGGTTGCCTGAAGCGTTGGCCGTGCGCCCTCTTCCGGAGGATGCGTAAAAAACGGCGCCAATACCTTTTGAAAAATGGTATCCAAAATTGAAGGAATATAGCGGGTCAGTTCAGTAGGTGATACGCCGGGATGCGCACATACCGAAAGCTTCTTTTTTCCGCTTTCCCGCAATCTTCGGTCCAGTTCATCGGCAAAAAGCAGGCATGCCAACTTACTTTGCGAATATGCGCCCTGCTTGGAGTAGCTTTCTTTCCAGTGCAAATCATCAAAATGGATGCTTCCTCTCTTATGGGCAATACTGCTCAAGGATACAATTCGGGAATCCGAAGTATCGGGCATCAAATCAATAAACAAGGCGGTAAGCAAAAAGTGTCCCAAATGATTAACGCCAATCTGAAGTTCATATCCTTCTTCAGTGGTGCTGTAGGGTGGAATCATCACCCCGGCATTGTTGATGATCAGATCAAGCGTATCATATTTTTCTTTGAATGATTGCGTAAATGACCGCACCGAATCAAGGCTGGCTAAATCAAGGGTCATGATCTCCAGATCAGCATCAGGTACGCGCTCAAGAATATCATTCTTGGCGTTCTCAGCCTTATCCATATTGCGGCAGGCCATGATGACTTTTATCCTCTTTTTGGCCAAACCAATAGTCGTTTCAAAACCCAGCCCGGCATTCGCGCCGGTGACGATGGCTGTTTTTCCTTTTTGTGATGGTATGTTGTTTAGATTAAATGCCATTTTAAAACCCTTGTTTGATTATGTTAATGAATTGAGTGGTTAAAATTTTGTGCTCTAAATACACGAACGCCCTATATGTCATCCCGTACCCCGATGCGGGATCTCGCAGGGTTGGTTAGCGTTGATCAAATAATAATCTAAATCAACGTCAACTGGCTTTACGAGATCCTGAATCTCCCAAAGGGATGCCTTCGGCGAAGTTCAGGATGACATAGTTGCTATTTTTAATTGGTCAACGCGTTATTATTAACCTGTTTTTATTATAATTGCCACAACCAAATTTCTTTGTGAATAATCCAAGCCAAGCGAAAATACAACACTCCCATCTCAACCATAGCTAAAATAGCTCAATTATTTAAGCAAATGTACAGGAAGTGTGTCGTTTAGTGCTTTAAAGCGGTAGATATGATAAGGGGCGTGCTCGGCTATATGCTCTTTACTTTGCAACATCAAATTGGGGATATCACTGTCAGCAAGATATATATTACCCCCATTGGTCAATGAAAGTCCGTCGGCCCACTGAATCCGGTCATCTTTGATGAGCGTAAAGCCCTTGCCTTTGGGTGTAACCACATAAACCCCCTGATGTTCAATATCGGTGATGTATATATTGCCGTTGAAGTCCGTTCGGATACCGTCACTTAATGGTTTTTCTGCGACAGCCTCTACCGCATTCGCTACTTTGCTATCAGTTAGTTTAAAGTCGGTTAAAACCGCTGTCGGGATTCGGAACAACTTACTGTGTCCCATAGCAGCATAATAGACGTATTTTCCATCACGGCTGAAATCAATACCGTCGATACCGGTAAGCAAATCTATCAATCCTCCGAGGAAACGCATTTTTTTTGTGGGTGTAACCGGCACAAAACCTTCATCCCTCACACTGGGATGCCCGACCAAGCGGTTTACACTTTCCCCTGTTCTTAGGTTATATACTGCTAAACTGGGCTTTTTACCAAAAAAACTCACATTGGCTGCTACAAGGTACGTACCGTCGGGCGATACCGATAAGTCATTAAAGAACGACAATTTTCCAGCCACATCGGATGGGAAACGGTACTCATGTGCTACCTGGTCAGTGGTTAAATCAAAACCAATGACTTTAACAGGGTCAAAACCATGATTTCCGTGATCAATTACCCACAAACGATTTTGCTGGTCGGTAAATACCCCGAGCGGAGTAACCAAGCTATCCTGATAGCCGATATTAGGATACGATTGTGCTTCACCATTTACGATCTCCATTAATTTTATTCTTTCCGGTCTGCTTTCGGGATGAATGGTAAAAAATACCCTGGTAGCGGTACTTGTATCTTTACTGGCTGCTACATTGCCAACCGCTTTATCATGAGCAATGACTAATTCTAATTGTGATTTATTATAAAATGGTGCCGTTGACACATCTTTGTATTCTTCGCCTCCGCCATATCTCAGCCGAAGAAATATGGCTAAAATGAGCAGGAGTCCAACAACGGGCAAGGCGGTGTATTTTAAAATATTAAGTAGCAGTTTCATATCTATACCGTAGGTTTTGTATTGCCATTGTTGAGAGGGCTTTCTCCAAAAGACTCCTTCTGCCATTGGCATCCCTTTGGGAGGAGAAATACCCAAATATTTGAAACTGTCATCGCGAGGGAGTCCCGCCCCGAATTCTCGGGATCGGGACGACCGTGGCGATCACTCCTCACGCAGATACTGACATAATCATAGTTGGGGGATTGACCCAAAGGGACTCCTTCGGAGCCGCACTCCGTTCACAATGACAGTAGGTTTTAGCAAAGGCCCTCAAATTAAAAATTTTGGCAATATCCATTTATCACACCTGGCTCATGACCAGTTTATCAAACAGCTTGTCGCTTAATACCTTTCGCAGCATTATCAACGGTTTCGCCATCTTTCCTTTAGCGTAGCGCGTCTTTGGGTTTTTAGCAGCCACCGCTTTGGAAATCACTTTTGCAATCACCTCGGGTAATGATCCACCCCCTTTTTGGTACGATTCACTGGTTGCCTTACTCACACTTTTGGCCATATCCGCGTAGGCCGTATTGCCCGATCGCTCCATCATGGGATCATTCATTACCTCCCCAAATTCCGTCACGATAATGCCGGGCTCAATAATCACCACATCAATGCCGGATTGGGCCACTTCCAGCCGCAGGCAGTCGCTCCAACCCTCAAGCGCGTGCTTGGTGGCGTGATACCAGGCGCCCAGCGGGGTGTACATTTTGCCGCCCATGGACGACATATTGATGATTCTGCCGGATCGCTGTTCTCTCATATACGGCAAAACCAGTTGCGTGAGACGGGCCAGCCCAAAAATATTCACTTCAAACTGCCGGCGGGCGTCTTCAATGGTGGTATCTTCCACAGCTCCATAGATGGCATAGCCGGCATTGTTGACGAGCACATCCACCCCGGCATGTGTTTCCCGGATGATATCTACCACATTTTGAATGTCCTCATCAATGGTAATATCCATCTTGATAGCTGTGGCGCCGCGCTCTTCAAGGTCCTTCATTTTTTCCACTCTGCGAGCTGCCACATATACCATTAGCCCGTCATCCAAAAGCTGCTTTGCAGTTGCTTTTCCTATCCCCGAGGAAGCCCCGGTTACCAGTGCTACTTTTTGTGTGTTCATTCCAGAATAATTTTTATTTAGGTTTAGATTGAATATTCATTCGGTATTTGTAAAAAAAATTTATGTGTTCACAATGCTAATCCAGGAGGTATTGATGGCTTCCTGTAATATGCTATCAGTTACACTTTGATGGTCCGACAGCTTCATTTGTATTACCGTTTTAATATTTCCATAGCACAGTTGTCCCATCAATTCCGGGGGAATATCTCTGAGTGTTCCGTCTGATATTTTTTTCCCGAAGAATGAAAACATTGACTGATAATACTGCCGGCCTTCATTTTTCGCTTTCTCAGTAATAATGGGCGTAAACGCTACCTGCTCTGTAAAACTATACTTCAGCGGGTTTTCCGTGTAGTAGAAATAAATCGCTTGGAATACCTCGGAAAAAACCTCTTCCGCGGATTGAGTTTCAGCCAGAGCAGAGTCGATACAAGCCCCGAACTCTTTTTTGATATCCAGATAGAGTTCGTTCAGTATTTCCTCCTTGCTGTCAAAGTGATGATAGATCGTGCCCACAGCCACGTCGGCTTCCGAAGCTATTTTCGACATGGGCGTATTATGCACCCCCCGTTTGGAGATCAGCTTAAGCGTACTTTGTAAAATGGCTTCTTTTTTCATAACGACTGAATGTTCATTCGGTAATATATGATCTCTTCTATTTTGATCAAAGTATTTTCTAAGAGCTTTTTGAATATCTCAAATTATTATTTCGATTAGAGCTAACGTTTTAGTGATGGGTACTTTAATAGCCTTTTCCATTCATAATGCCCCGGTACAAAACATAAATTAATAATTTAGTTGGGATACCTTTTAAGTGCAGATTCCATTTTAACAGGCTTTAAAAGGGTATCATAAAAAAATTATGTCACAATCAGTTCCCATGGCAGTCTAACCTAATACCAACACATAATAAATCACAATTAAAAGAGGAATTACCATGGAAGCGAAGACAGCCAATGTAATAACGAATGTAGAAGCTGATAAACTTTTTGCCTTTCTTTCAAAGGTAGAGAATCACCCCAAATGGGCTACTGAATTTATTCAAGAGCTAAAGAAAGAGGGAAATGACTATAAAGCTGTTACTCCTTTCGGCGAACAGTATTATATGGTTGAATCGGATTCAAATACCGGAGTTATCGATATTCATGTAGGAGAATCGAAAGATGAGATGGCGCTGCTCCCAACACGGGTCTTTCCATTACCCGGTGGACAGTCAGCCTATCAATTTACCTTGTTTAGAGACGATTCAACGCCAAAGGAAGTTTTCTCGGAACAATATGAATCATTACAACGTGAATTGGCCAATATTGAAGGTCAAGTTTCGTAATATCCATTAAGTATTTAATTTTTTGTGAGTATTTTATTGGTATGAGACCAAAAGGACTGGAAACAACAACCGAATTGGAGCCGCTCGTACGAAAAGCGGTTGACGGAAATCGTGCGGCTCTCGAAGAACTGGTGCTTGCTATTCAGGATCAGATATATAATCTGGCCATGTATATGTTATGGCATCCCGAAGATGCCAAAGACGCTACGCAGGAAATCCTGATCAAAGTTATTACCAACTTAAGTTCCTTTCGTTTTGAGTCGGCCGTTACTACCTGGGGTTATCGAATAGCTAGCAATTATTTGTTAACTACGCGTAAAAAAAATGCAGCGCGAAGCGCGATGACGTTCGAAGATTTTGAGAAAGATCTGGAGCAAGGACTTGCACCTGCCAACAAGCATTCTATGCCCGATCAAAAAATATTGGAAGAAGAAGTAAAAATTGGCTGTACGCGCGGTATGCTGTTATGCCTGGATCGAAAATATCGCCTGGCCTATGTACTGGGAGATATTTTTGAAGTTAAAAGCGAGGATGCGGGAACATTACTTAACATCTCTGCAGAAACTTACCGGAAACGACTTTCGCGGGCACGCGGGCGAATAAGAAATTTTATGGAAAAGAACTGTGGAATTATTAACCCAGAAGCTTCATGTCGATGCCACAAACAAATTAAGCCCGCTATCAGGAAAGGACGGGTTGACCCTGACCACCTGTTATTTGCCGCCCCAAAACAATTACAAGACGACGGTATGCTTAAAAAGCGGGTCCGGGAAATAGAAGAACTACACGAGGCGGCTTCTGTATATCGGAGCCATCCAAATCATGAAGCACCCGATGCGATGCTGGATAAGATCCGGCAGATTTTAAATTCTGGCACATATCAAATACTTAATTAAGGCAATTTTTTGCTGCACCTAACTATTTTAACCCACAACACCCCTGGAATAATAACCTATCTTTTGCTTCATCCTATCTAAAAATGCCGGATAACATCATTCATTGAAACTTTAACACGCTAATCGATATGGTTTGGCATACCATGTTGTAGTTACAAACGGCTTTTCAAACTCTTACAAAAACGTGCTTTCGGCTTTCATCAGGATTTAGAATATTCCGTAGTGAATTACCGTGCCTAAAGAGATAGCCAATTAAAGCGATCTGTAGAGGAACTGCTGAGCCAGATAGAGGGTTAACTTCTATAAACACCCTCAGCCATGCTCTCAAAAAAATATCTTTTTTTTGTACTTTCTTTATTTGTTTCCCTGCCGGCCACTGCACAGATATATGAAACCCAAGCTGGACAAGCCGAATTTACCGGCTCTACGCCGCTATTTTCTTTCGAGGGTACCTCTGACAGCCTGAACGGTAGCGTGAACCTTGCTGATTCAACCATCAATTTCCAACTGCCGGTCAAATCTATTGATACGGGCAACGGCAAACGCAACCGGGACATGCTTGAAGTACTTGAAGCCGAAAAATATCCCCTCGCTACTTTTAAGGGAAAAATCATTTCTGATTTTAACCCTGATACCTCTATCAGCCAGGATGTAACAGTAAAGGGTGATTTTGCCGTACATGGGGTGAGCCGGACACTTGAAATTCCGGGCACACTACAAATAGACAAGCAGGGCCTGCGGGTTGAAGCTTCATGGAGCCAAAAACTCACGGCCTATGATATAAAGCCGCCCAGCGTTTTATTCTACAAAATGAAGGATGAACATGAGGTGCGACTTAATGCTTTTCTGAAGACGAAAAATAATAATTGAGAGCAAACTACTATTTACCGCGGAGCGGAGAGTACCGGATAAACCGCAGAGTGGTATATCCAGATTTGATATAAAAATTATCTCGTCAATCTAAAATTGATTTTTATTCCTCAAGTAATTTCTCAAGCCGGAGCTCAATCTCTTTTTTTGTAACCGCACCCGTTGCAAAATAGCGCAGGTTGCCTTCCTTGTCGATCAGGTAAGTGGTGGGCACACCCATCAAGGGACCGTATTTATCCATGATAGTGCCGTCATCAATAGTTATGGGATAGTTGACGTCATACTTTTCAACAAACGGCTGGACCACCGATTCCCCTTGCTCATCTATAGAAATACCTAAAAACTCTACATCTTTATCCTGATATTTCTCATACAACTCAACTAAGTCCGGTGTTTCTTCCTCACATGGTGGGCACCATGTTGCCCATATATTTAGCAGTACAACCTTTCCCTTTTGATTGGAAAGCTGAAATGATTCCCCGTTAAGTAATTCGGTTTCAAAGTCCGCCAGCTTTGATTCTTGGGTCGCTGCATTAAGCGGAGCGGAATACGGATCGTGGGGAAGTTCATCTTCGATTTGGGCAGATTCTTTTTCCGGCTTTTTATTTTCAGAGGAACAACTTATCAGAACCAAGCTAAAAGCGAGAAGCAAGAAGTAAAAAGGCGAATCAAATAACAGTTGTCTAATCATATCGAATCATTCTTTCGTTACATCTATACTGTCTTGATGAACAATTTGTCCCGTGGCGGTGATGACTTCAAACGCCCGTGGTTCCTGCTGCGGAAATTTGTTAATAGCCACATCCGGATCGCGATCTTCGGGCACATAATGGACATGCGAGCCGTGTGAGACTGCCGTGTAAGGCTTGGGATTGAAAAAGCCCAACGAATCAGCCAGCGCAAAGCCGGCGGCAATCAATACTGCGGCTATGAATACGTATTTAATGATGTTTTTTGAAGTCATACGTAAAACTAAATAGTATCAAAGCAATTTGCCCATTTACACCCTCATCCTGTCCTGCGGACATCCTTCTCCCTGAAGGGAGAAGGACTGAGGTTGAGGGTGTATTTCAATGCTGCGCATACACACTCTGGCTGCCGTCATTCCCAATAAGATAAACCTTGTACGGCTCCGGATTAGATGATTCCATCCCGGGCGATCCGACGGGCATACCCGGAACGGCTATACCTTTGGCATCGGGCTGTTCTTTGAGTAAGCGTTGCACATCAGCAATGGGTACATGCCCTTCAATCACATATCCATTGACAATGGCCGTGTGGCAGGCACCCATATTGTAGGGAACATCCTGCTCTGCTTTTATAGTCGGTAGGCGATCCGTCGGTTTTTCTGTAACAGAAAAACCTGCGCGTTCCATGTGCCCTGCCCACCTGGTACAGCATTGGCAGCCGGGATTTTTGTACATCACCACTTCATTTACATCGGTTGATGTCGTAGTATCAGCACTGCCCTGCGTACTGATGTTCCATATCTGGTAGCCAAGCACGGCAATTAGTCCGGCGATGATCAGTAAATAAAGATGGTTTTTATTCATTTTTAATAGCGATTTTTGGGATTGTCAGGTGATGAATATGTATGAATAACATGAATATATCGTGAATATTTTACTGCGCTGCGTATTACCAGCATAGCTACCTGCAACAAGCATTATTTTTTTTTAACAGCAGGTTTCCGAACTTTTCTGAACCGGCGGGCAAGCCACATCGCCATAGGAGCAATAAACACAGCAGTCGCCCTGTTTGGGCTTCATTATTTCTTCACAAGACGGACATTCCCAAAAATATTGGCAGGCATCAGTGGGCATGGTTTCGGTGAATTGATTGCCACAATTAGAACAGGTGATAGTGGATTTCAGCGTGATATTTTCCATCTTAACGCAACCCTTTGCCCGTTTTAGTTTCGCCCTCCAGCGCCCCAAGAATAGGACAGTCTCCTTTAGGCCCATCACCCTTGCAAGAATCAATAAGATCAACCAAGGTTTCTTTGATACGCTGAAGGTCTTCCAGCTTTTGAACCACATCCTGATATTTTTCCTGAGCTTCCTGTCTTACTTCCGAGCAGGTGGTGTCGTCATCCATGCGAAGCTCCAGCAACTCTTTGATTTCGTTGAGGGTGAAGCCAAGCTCCTGCGCGCGTTTGATAAACTTAATCTGGTCGATATGCCGCCGGGTGAAAATGCGATAGCCGGAATAACGCCGGTCGGGTTTAGGAATAAGTTGTCGCTTCTCATAATAGCGTACCGTCTCCTTGTTCACATCCGCACGGCTGGCTACTTCACCTATTTTAAAAGTAGTAATGCCTTCGTACTTCTCCTCCATGTCCTGCCGCATAACTTGAGCTATTTAGTTAAATAATGGTAGTCCGAGATAAAATTTTGTTTAAGACTTTTAACAGGAGCCAAAAAGAATATTGCTCCGTTCTTTACCCTCCCCATCCGCCAACAGGCGGATCTCCCCTCCCTAAATCATTAGGGAGGGGCCGGGGGTGGGTCAAGAAAAGTGCCTGCGTGAATAAAGATGAATTAAATTGATTCAATATATGGTCTCATATACATCGAGCACACCTCAAATATTAATGCGCACGCTCAATGTAGTGATAAAATTAGTTTCCAGTGCGTTACCGTTCAAATCTTGCACCACCGGAAGCTGAATAGCCCCTTCAAACACAAACTTACGGGTGATATACTGAAGACCCGGATCTGCAAACCAGGTAGTGCCTCCGGAATTCAGATTACTAATCCCGTTGACTTCATTGTTATCCTGAATAATTAAGTTGGACTCCAGCAAAATATAGAAAAAACCCGGTACGCCCGAACGCAGCTCGCGCGGAAACAACCTATACTTTACCACCCCATCCAGCCGGTATTCATCGCCGAATTCGAAGTTGTTGGCCTCGGTATTTATCTGATACGAAGTAGCCGCATCAAAAAACCACTGCAGTGTTTGGTACGTGAGTACAGCTCCGAAAAACGGATCAACCGAGCCCGAACCCCGCTGGAGTTTTGGGGGAACGCGGCCAAACTCATCCCGCTGCTTGTTGGCGCCGGTGGGCAGTTCTGCTCCGCCGAATGGAGAGAAACTCAAAATTTTGCCGCGGCTACTTTTGCGATACACATCATACCGGGCAAACAGGCGGGCATCGCCCAGGCCAAAATCACCTCCGCGGCTGATGCGGCCCTGGGGCGTGGCAAGCGACAAACTCTTATCCAGTACAGGCACCACGCCAAATACCGTCAGCCGGGGTGTAATACCATAAACGCCTACAACGGGAAACGCCTGCACCAACAACTCGCGGTCGGTGCTTGTTGGATCACCCGTTGCCCTGATGATCTTGTTTTGCACGCGAAATATCGCCTTCCCTTCGCCAACAGGCAACGCATTATTGGTAGTGATTTGAGCATGAACGCCAATACTAAAACCCAAAATAAAAACTATCAAAGACATGCTAAGTTTCAAAAACCTGGCATGTCTTTTACTTTTAAAGAAACCTTTACAAAACGACGTGTCATCGCGAACGGATGTGCGGCGATCTCCCAATAAAAGCATATAAAAGAAGATTGCTTCGCAGGCTCGCAATGACAGGCTGGTTTTGTGAAGGTTTTGAAAAGGTTTCTTAAAATAATTCATCACTCCTGTCCGGGTTTAGCTTTGGCTTGGCAGCCTCGTTCAGATATTTAATGCTGCGTGTGTCAAACCCGGCTTTTTTAACCGCTTCCCTGATCCTTTCCTCCGAAAGGGTCGCGCCTTTTTTTAGTTTTAAATCTACCGTTCCCTCTTTGATATTGACATACAGCTTCTCGATGCTGTCAATATTTTTGAGTTTTTTTTCAATGCCGTAGGCACAAAACGGACAAGCCATTCCATCAACACCCACGCGGATATCCGGTTTTTCTATTTCCTGTTGTTGGGCAACAGCTTGCTGGTTTAATCCAAACATCAGCAAGAGTACGGCAAGCAATCCTGTTAATGCAAATGATCGTGTCATAATGAGTACCTCTTTATAATTATTATTAATTCAGTAAAACGTTGTGTTCCTATAATTAATTGAGCGTATATCTTACAATTGAATAACTTCCGTAATTGGGGATATACAAATCGACGCCGATCGCACGTATATCCGTGGGTTTATCAAAATGGCCGCTTAGCGTCTGCGTCAAGTTTCCACTCAAATTATACACTAAAATGCGGTTGTTGTAAAAATCGGCCACAAAAAGTTGGCCTTTATGCACCGTAAGGCCCGTTGCTACATTGATGCTGTCTTTTTCGCCGATCACCTGCAATGGCTTACCAGACGTATCAAATACCTGTACGCGATTATTGTACGCATCCGCTACGTAAATTTTATCGCCAGAAATTTCTACATCGGTAGGATAGTTGAGCTGTCCCTTCCCCGAGCCTTTTTCGCCGAAAGTGGTCGTTTGGCCCCTACTTTGCAGAATAATACGGTGGTTGTAAAAATCAGCAATAGCAATGGTATCACCTTTCACAGAAACAGCCGCCGGAGCATCAGGTTCTATGCCTATGCTTAACGTATCTGTAATTCCATTTTGAATGGTAACTACCTGATCTTCGAGATAGAGCGGCGCAAATAATTTTCCGGCGGCGGCATCAATATGCATGGGCCGTTCCAGACCTGTTTGTTGATTCAGGACTTCTCCTTTCTCATTAATTTGGATAAGCTTTTTCTGGTCGGGCGCCGAAATCCAGATGGTTCCTTCATTTTCAGCTATACCCAGCGGGTGCACCTGCTCCTGCAGAGAAATGGTGTCTTTATGCGCCCACTGCTTTTTTTGCGAACATCCTGCCAGCAGCAATACAAACAGAAAAAGCAAGCCGTATTTGAGAGCAGGTAATTTATTATTCATTTGTTTTAAAAGCATATCATCCGTTTTTAATGTTTATTGATGTTTCAACTACGCAAAGGATTACCAAATTTAATAGCAAGAAACACGCTTAAAAAAGGCAGAAACGTAACTTGAAGCAATGGAGAAAGCCCTACCGTTTCACCAAACAGGGTGATGGTAGGCATAAGCTCATTGTAAGTCCACCAGTTCATTGCTTTGGCCGCCCACTCCAGAAAGAACCCGGCTATAAAACCAATCGTTAGCATAGAAAAACTGGCTTTCCAGCTTAAAGCAAGCATATTGGACGTGCCGGCTGTCCATCCGGCAACCGTACTCACACCAAGAACAATAAATACGTCGCCGATAATTGCCATCGTGATGTAAAAAAGCCCGGATGCCAGCGACACCTTCGCCCACATATCGTAGAGCGGCCCTGCTTGTGCAAACTCCCAAATGGCATTTAGCACAAAACCGTAACCCGCAATGATGGATAGCGCGCGCCGGGAAAAAGGGATGAGGGCTTTCTCTTTCATTCTATAAATCGTGATTATTTAAGCTTTAATATTCTGTACCCATAGCGTAGTTTCCTCGTCGCCTGTTTCAGCTTTTCCGGTGACAATAATACGTTGTCCTGACTCTGAAATATTATCCTGCATATTTTTATTTTCAGTTTCCAGCAAGAAACGTTCCCCTGTCTTTGTTTCTAAAACATACTTTCCAGAATCATTTTTCGTAATCTTTCCTGCTACCGTAATGGTTGCTTCTTTGGCCTTGAACCCACTTTCCTCAACCGCTTCACGAATGCCTTTTAAGGTAAGCTGATTATCTTTTTTCAGATTGGTTGTCAACAATCCGTCATTGAGACTGACGGAAGCCGATTGAATACCATCCATCTTTTGGATACGTTTTTCCAGTCCGTAGGCGCAGGGCGCACAGTCCATGCCGAAGACTGTCTGTTTGACTTCTAAAAGCTGGGCTTGGCTTCCAAGCGGAAGCAGCAGAAAAAGACTGATTATAAGTGATGCGATGTAATTTTTCATAGTATAACCTCCAGGTTATTTATAGTTAAAACCAGTATGATAAAACGAAGTTCAGTCGATACGATTCAGATTCTTGTGGTTCGGAAAAAGTGGAATAGATCGGAAATAAGATCCCTCCGGACAATCCCCATTTGCCATATAGTCCTAAAACGCTGGGACCGAGTAAAGATTTTGTTCCCCCCGTATTACCTATTTTTAGTCCATTTTGCTTACTGCCTCCAACCCATTCGGTAACGCTTTCCACAAAAATGCGCCAGTCGGGTTTGGGGTAATCGTGCTGAAACACGGGAGGCCGGTATCCAATCACTCCGGTGATATAGCCGATGTCGCCTAACTGGTCATTATGCTGCTCGCTATAGTACTGATATCCGCCTCCGGCCCAGGCGTAAAAAGTACGGGAGGCATATCCGGTTACGAGTCCACCGTGCAGGCTTGGGCCCACATGAATACCACCGCGCTTGTCTTCGGTCGGCACTGATCCACTAAGCAGCAGGCTCGATTCAAACCGCTGTCCTACTCCCGGATAAGTTTTATAAAAGCGAAACAACCCTGAAACTTCCAAGTCGCCGTAGCTGCCCATCATGGTGCCGAGCCGTCCCTGGGGTGGGTTATCAATTTTTTGCAGCGTCGTGGGAACCGACACATTCAGTTGAATGTCTTCAGTCAATCCGTAATGCCAGTTTTGACGAATCATCCATGCTGAGTTTCCCTGCCGGGTGGACATTGCCATCACATCAAAACTGAGTTCGCCCTGTCCCAACGTCGGGGTCGCCAGCGTGAATACAGGGCCGTGCCCCCCTTGGGCATATGAATTAGTCGCGATATTTAGGCAAAGAACAAATACTGCAACAACCACCGTTGTTGTAATATTTATTTTAGGAAAATATTTATATACCATACTCATTGAATTAACATAGGTTTCAGATTCCCAAAAAACGCATCATCGGTACAAGGGCGTAGGCAAAAAAGGTGCCGCTTCCATAAATGATTACCGATGCCCAGAACATAAACTTGGTAAACCGTCCGGCCACTTCGCATCCTTCTCCGCCGGTAATGCTGCACGCCACTTTGCCCTTAGGGCGATACACCAGGATACCACTTATAAGCAGCATGATCCCGGAACCCAGGAAAATCCACCCTTTATTGGCTGATAACGGGACCATCCACGGAAAGGTGGAAATCATGGACGTAACTGCCGCGCCCCCGGCAAAGGCCGCCACGGCCGCAGGCAGAGCGCAGCAGATTAAGGTGCCTGTTGAAGTAAACAAGGCAAAAAAGCTGGAGGCTTTCTGTTTCCAGCTTTGATTATTGGGTTTTGCTGTTTCTGTTGATTCCATACTGGGCTACTGTTTTTACATTCTGTTAACTAATATAAGGCCTGTACCTTGGTCGAGAGTCAAATGTTTTTTTAATAATAACCCCTGCTAATATTACTATCAGCAGGGTTTTGATATTATTTTAAATTATCTGCGGTTTGGTATGCTTATCTGTGCGTTTTAGCGATGTTGTCACTTTGCGTAATAATGCATCGCTATAACTATTGGGGAACCGACAACGCGCAGGAACTGGCTAAAGGGCTGCGTGAAGCGCTGAACCAAACCGGGAATATGGAGAGGCATGAAGATGAAGAAATGGAAGAGTAGGACCACTCATTTTTTTACGTACCAGACCTCCAAGGTTTCTCAAAACCTTGGAGGTCTTACTTTTCTTACACCTCGGCCAGCTCCTCAAACGCCTCTTCCAGCTCTTGGCTGTGAATCAACCCTTCCAAACGATTCACTTCCTCACCGTTTTTAAACAAGAGCAAGGTGGGTACGGCTTCAATATTGAACGTATCCATCAGCGAAGAATCTTCGGTAACCTTGACTTTATGAACCTCTAATTCACCTTCGTAATCCTGGACAGCAGCTTTCAGCTTGGGTTCCATCATATTACATGGCGGACAGTCATCCATTCAGATGTCAATGACCAGCGGTCCTTGATGCTGACTGATAAATTTATCCAGGTTTTCTGCTTTAATTGTGGAAATATCCATAGATTATTGTTTACGCTGCTTTTCTGTTTTTTCCGGTTCATAGCCTGCCTCCAGCAGGGTTTCACGGACGCCTGCCTCGTCGATATGACCGTTGGTGAAATGGATATGGATGAGGTGTTCGTCCAAGTCAGTTTCTATTTCAATATCGGAAACGCGTTCATGCAACGCCCTGGTGATGGTTTCCACACAGTGTTCGCAGTTCATATTCGGTACGCGATAGGTCAGATCGTACTCTTTTCCTTTCTCTTTTTGTAAGGTATCGGGCAGCAGACGTCCGCCAAAAGAATTCAGCAGTACGGCGCTAACGCTTCCGGCCATCGCCACCATCGCCCAGACGGGGTTAACCAGTCCGGTTACCGCCAACGGCACGCCGAGGCCGTTGAAACTAAAAGCCAGAATCACGTTTTGTCGCGTTTTTTTGTACGAGGTTTCGCCGATCTTGAAAGCTTCCGGCAGGGCACTCAGCCGTTTGCCCATCAGCACCACGTCGGCCGATTCTATCGCAATATCCGTCCCTGCCCCGATGGCCATACCCACATCGGCCTGCGTCAGCGCCGGGGCATCGTTGATGCCGTCTCCCACCATGGCAACTCTTCTTCTCTTTTCCTGTAACTGCCTGACATGCTTTGCTTTTTCATCGGGCTTCACACGGGCATGCACTTCTTCAATACCGCATTTTTGGGCGATAGCTTCGGCTGTTAGCCGGTTATCGCCGGTGATGAGTACGGGCGTAATGTTCATCTCTTTAAGTAGCTGCACGGTTTCGATTGCATCTTCCTTGAGCGTATCGGCCAGAGCAATAGTGCCGGCCAGGTAACCATCAATCGATACGCCAATAACCGTGTGCCCTTGTTCTTCGTGGCTTTTCACCCATTCGCCGGCCTGATTGATATCTACATTCTGCTCCTTCAAAAATTCCAGGCTACCTACACGGACATCGCAACCGTCAACCTGGGCCGTCACGCCTTTGCCGGTGGTGGAATCGAATTCCTCGGTTTGGGGGATGCTTTCGATATGTTTTTTTACGTGCGCGACCACGGCCTGCGCCAGCGGATGTTCGGAGTTCTTCTCGGCAGCCCCGGTCAATCGATAAAACTGTGATGTTTCGATGTCACCGTATAGTTTGGTATCGATCATTTCCGGTTCACCCACGGTGAGCGTCCCTGTCTTATCGAATACGATGGTATCTACGTCCTTCATAATCTGGAAGGCTTCGCCGGCGCGAATCAGGATGCCGCGGTCGGCCGCCATGCCGCCACCCCGTATCATCGCCAGGGGCGTGGCCATGCCCAGCGCGCAGGGATAGCCCATCACAAACACGGCCAGCATAGCAAAGATGGCGCGAACCAGATTTACCTGTCCCGTAAGCAGCCACGCGCCCAGGGTCCATATCCCCAGGGCCAGGCCGGCAAAAGCGACCACGCCGGGTACGTAATATTTCAGCACTTTATCGACCAATTGAATAATGCCCGGCTTCATAGCGCGGGCCTCTTCGACATGGCGGGCCACCTGCTGCAGGAAGGATTCATCGCCAATAGCAGTTACTATCACGAGCAGTGTTCCGGTCTGGTTCACGGAACCGCCGACCACTTCCTCGCCTTCTCCTTTTTCCACGGGGATGGATTCGCCGGTTACAATACTTTCATCCACGCCGGAGTGTCCTTCCATGATTTCGCCGTCCACCGGGATCTTTTCACCGGGACGGATACGCACGCGGTCGCCTTTTTGCAGCTCACTGACTTGCACTTCCTGCTCGTTGCCGTCCCCGTCCACCCGGCGGGCGGTTTCCGGCTGAAGATTCATCAGCTTGCGCACCGCCTCGGAGGCCCGGGCCCGTACCTTGTTGGAGGCCCAGCCTGAAAGGATATGATAAGTAGTTACAAATGCCGAGACGCCAAAAAACTCGGCCGCCGGGAACTGAGGGTAGACCAGTCCGGCAAAACCACCAACCAGCCCCGAAAAGGCGCCGAATTCCAGCAGCACGTGCTGGTTGAGGATACCGCGCCGCAGCGACTGCCACGCCTTTTTTTTGATGTACCATCCCGGCCAGAACATCGTGCCGAGTGCCAAAACCATCATGACATAAGCAAACCAGGGGAACATCATCCCCGACCACATCACTATCATGATCAGCAGGGCAAGGCCGGTAAAGGTACCGGAGATTTGGAGATTTCTCTTGTGTTCTTTCAGCTCTTCTTTTTGCTCCTGAAAAGCTTTTACCTTGTCAGGGTCCCGGATGGTGTAACCCAGATCGAGAATGGTATGCCTCAACTCCTCCTCCTGAACGTTCTCTTCCCGGTAGCGAATGAGCACCTGTTCATGGGCCAGACTCACATCCACTTTTTCTACGCCCTCCATCTTGCCGTAGACCTTGTTGATACTTTCGGCACAGAACGAGCAGGCCATCCCGCCGATATTGAGTTGGAGGGTTTGCATTTTGGTTATTGGTTATTAGTTAATGGAATTAAAGATTTGGAATGAGATACCAGGAGTACCATATAACATGAGTGGTCAACCAGTGCTACATTGTTCGTTTCTCGCCACTATTCACGAATAACAAATAACCATTAACTACTTTTCTGCCGTATAGTCGGCTTTGGCCAAGGTCTGTTTCATATCCTCGAAAGAGGTTTTATCAGGATTGTATTCAACCTTGGCGGATTTATCATCAAACGTTACCTCGGCATTATGCACGCCGTCCAGTCGCTCTAAAATATTGGTCGAGCGTTCAGCGCAGCCTTCGCAATGCAGATCGGGAATATTGAAAGTGAGTTTTTCCATAAAGTTGGATCATTATTGAATTATTAAAAATAAATTATTTGCGTAAGTCCGTATGAAATAGCCACCAGCAGTGGCAACTGCAGCACCGGTGTAACGGCAACATCTCCCCAAGAATCCCGGAAATGCGGCACTTTTCGGTTAAAATGCCACCAGTTGAGCTTTTGAGCCGTGAGCTCAGTTGCATAAGCTCCGGCGAAGCTAAAAGCGAGCACAAATAGGTAGTGACTTATTCCTGCCTGTGCCAGCCAGTTGTAGTTTCCCAGCCACCAGCCGATCACAAAATAGAGCGCAAAGGTGTAAATCACATCCGATACAATGCCGACGGAACAGTTTCGGAGTTTGATCCACCACGATTTGCCCGCACAGGTGGTCAAAGCTTCGGCCTGCAGAACTCCCAGATGGAATGCAGAACAAGACTTACTCCACCGAGGAAAAGATAAAAAGAGGATGACATTTCAAGAGAGCTTAGTGAGAATACCCGGAATGCTCCTCAAAATTTCGGTTAACTTTCTTAAGTTTAAAACCCGCGTCTTCCACTGCTTTTTTTAGCTGGTCGTCGCTTACAGTTTTATTAGTAGCTACCCATAAAGAAGCGATGCCCTCTTCAGCGTCCACTTTTTCGACTTTCTTTACGCCGTCGAGCTTTTCCAGGGAACCCTTCATCTTTTTCTCACACATGCTGCAGACCATGCCTTTGATATTCAGCGTAATTTTTTGGCCCGTTGTTCCTTCTGTCTTCTCTTTGGTCTGCTGGGCGTGGGCGGTAAGGCCGGTTCCCAAAAACAGCAATCCCAAAAGTAAAATAGTGAGTAATGATTTCATGGTATTTATTAATTCTTAATTAATTTTTGCTTCTCCATGGTTTTTCCGCAACAGCAGGTGGGATTTTGATCCCCTCCGCAGTCCGCAGGTGCGCCTTTGGTTACGGTCACTTCACAACCACAGCTTTCATCGGGACATTGATAAACTTCTCCTTTGGTAAATGGCATAATACAATAGATTTTAGCGTTATAAAGAACGATTCACTCCTAATATAAGCCCTGTACCATGGTCGAGAGTCAAGCGTCAATTTTTATTTCTCAAACTGCGCCAGCAGCGCCGGTATCACAATCATATTCAGCAAGGTGGAACTGATGAGTACGCCTAAAATTACTTGTGCCATGGGCGACTGTATTTCGCCCTGACAAAATGGAATCAAGCTACTGGTGGTCTCCGTTCAATAATACCCAGCTCTTTCCCGGATAGAAAAGCAGATAGCACACCATAATTAAAAATAGGCCAATCACACCGCCCCATAAGAAAAATGGGATATCCAAGCCCGTACCCAACAGTCCGGCCAGCGGATAGGCCAGGGCCCACCAGAGATGAGACCATGCAAAATGGGCTCCATAAACTTTGCCCTGCTCGTGTTCCGGAATTTGATCGGCAATGAGCGTTTGCATGGGTACATTTACGAAACTTTGGCCAAAACCGGCTATCACCCAGAAAATTATCAAAAAGGGAAGCGACAGAACATTGCCCGGCAGAATAGCCAGCGAAATGACAACGGTCCCGGCCAATGCAAGATGGGTGGGTTTAAACCGGTCTTGCAGCGAACCCAGCAGAAAAGCGGCCACGGCGGCGCCCAACCCAAAAGCAGACATCACCCAGCCATATTCGGTGTCGCCCAAAAGCAGCGCTCCTTTTACGTAGCCGACCGTATTGACTAAAATCTGGGCTCCGGCCACAGACGCCGCCAATTGAAGTAAGAGGACAAAGCGAAGCTTTGGGTCAAAAAAGAGCGGAGCAGTTCCCTTTTTTATCTCTGCCCATGTTTTTTTATTGTTCTTTTTTCCCTTCCGGGCGGCATCGACTTTCATAGATCCGGGCAGGGTAACGATGATAGCCGTGGCGGCTAAAAACGTACCGGCATCTACAAAAAAGATAGTCCGTGCGCCGAATAACCCGGCCAGGGCGCCGGCCACCGCCGGACCCAGAATGCCCAGCACCTGATATGTTCCCGAATACAACGAAATGGCCTTCCGGTACATACTTTTCTCGGGTACGAGTTGTGGAATAGAAGCCTTTAAAGTTGGTACAAAAAAGGCCCTGAAGATATTAACCCCCAAAACAATGATATAGATTTGGGTGACGGTTTGCACGAAGGGCAGCAGCGCAATAATGCTCATCCGGCACAGGTGCGTAATAATTAATATGTTTTTGCGATCCAGCCGGTCGGCCAAAACCCCGGCGTATGGCGAAAAAATAACGAAGGCGGCCACCCGAAGGGTTAGCGCCACCGAGAGAACAACAGCCGACTGGTCGCCCGCTAATTGGAAGGCCAGTAGCGCTATTCCCACCCAGGTGATAGCATCGCCCAGCAAGCTCACGACTTCCGCCATATAGAGGCGCCGGAATGAAGGGTTTTTAAGGCTGTCGAGTGAAGCGAAAATATCCATTATCGCATGTATAGATTGAAGACGTACTAAAAAAATCGTGTGAAATAAAGCTGGCGCTGAGATCAAGCAGCGGCAGCCCACAGGATAGTGATGGGGTTTCGTGCAGCCCTATGGCATCACTATCAAGGTTCGGGGTTTGAGTAAAAGACTGCCACCACCGTCAATGGCGACAGTCTCAGGCTACTACGTTAAAAAACGTGCGGTCTTTTCGTATGACAATTCAATAAAGAAGCCATATTCTTATTAGTATAATTTTGAATGCTGATTGTTTTACTCTTTTAATATCCCTAAAAGATCATACGCACCTTCCACGACTATTTTGTTATTTTTTGAGATCCATGAGGTATCGACGATCTCAACCATACTCTTTTCTTCCCTGCCGGTTTTAACCGGCATCATCTCATAAATTTGTTCATTTTCTGATGATTTTTTTTGTACAAATACATATTTGTTTCCATCGTCCCTTACCACGGCGCTTTCGGGCAGTACCAACGTTTTGGAAGGGGCCACCTCAATAAAAGCTGAAATAAAAGTACCCGGAACGAGTTCAGGATTTACATTTTTAAATTCGGCATGTACATCAATGGTTCTGTCCTCATCTATGCCCGCACCAATAAGAAATACTCTGGCAGTCAATGTTTCGGAAGGATCAAGCGGATGTACCACCTGAACGGCATCACCTATGCCAAGATTTTTCAGATCGTTTTCATATACCTTCAACTCGGCATGTATTTCTGATAAATCATACATTTTGAGAATCACATCTTTGGGATTTACATAGGCTCCGTTATCCGATAAAACGGACTTCACTTTGCCGTTAACATCAGAATACACGGGTACGGAGGATGTGAGCCTGCCCCCCTCAATGGCATTGATATTTATACCGATGAGTTCGAGCTGTGCTTTTAATGCTTTTAGCTCGGCCTGGTTTTGTAGAAAATTGCTTTTTGCTTCCTGGTATAATCTTGTACTGGTTACCTTGTCTTCATGCAAATTACCCTGCCGTTCATACTCAGCCTCTAAAAATTCATTCCGGGTTTTCGCTTTTAAGTAATTTTGCTGCATGGTAATGAAATCCGGGTTTTCTATTTGCAAGAGGGCTTCTCCCTTTTTTATGGTGCTGCCGGGCAGAACATTGAGTTGTTTAACGAACCCGCCATATGGCACCGAAACGCTGTGCCTTCCTTTGGGAGGCAGGGCAATGGTGCCATTTACCTTGATACTCGTCGAAAGCACGGCCGAATCCGGAACAGTTGTTCTTAAGGTTATATTGGCAAGCTGGCCCTTATTTAAGCGTACTTCGTTTTGCTGTGTTGCCGGTTTTTCAGCTTGTTCTGCGGGCACTTCAGCGTTATCACTACCACAATTGGTAAGAGCAAATAATGCCACAATATATATGATGGATGGAATGTTTAATGTGTTCATTGGTGTATGTACTAAAGGTTTTTATATCCTATGATTGATTTAATTTGAATAAGCGATTGGTTGGCCTGGTTGACCAGCTCCAGATGGGAAACTTTTATATCCAGGGCCCGGGTTAATGCCTGCGAATACTCAACATAGCCTATGGCTCCTTCCGTAAAAGCTTGTTGGGCCTGTTCTTCCAGCAGTTGGGCCTGCGGCAAAAGTTCTGCTTTGTAGTAGGTTTCTATGGAAGTGCTTGCCTTGTAGTATTGTTGAACAAGAGCTTCCAATCTTCCCTGCAGCAGATTGCGTCTGTTTCGCAGCTCCGCGTTAACCTGCAACTTTTCTCTTTCGGCCGCTTTAATTCGTGCTGTTTCCGGCTTAAACCAGAGGGGAATGGACAGCCCAACCTGAAATACATTAACCCGGTCCGAACCAGTATTGATTGTTTGATTGCCGGCGCTGTTGATCCCCGGCCCATTAAAAGTCTGGCTGTAAAAACCAACTTCTACTTTGGGCAGAAGGCGGGACTTTTCCACCGCTTTTTTCCGTTTGGCTATTTCCAGGGTTGCCCGAATAAATTCCAGTTCCGGGTTTTGTTGCATAGCAGCCGGTATCGACAGCCGGTCAATATCCATCAGGTTCAATGAATCGGTATTTATGGTAAGCGGTTCAGAAATAGTGAGCAATGACTTTATGTGTGCCCTAACCGCCGTAATATCGGCCTGGTTTTGGTCATGCAAGGCCTGTACCTGTGCCGCCTCCGACGTTGCCGTACTTTTCTCCAGCAGATTGGTAGCCCCCGCCTGAAATCTTTTCTGCGCCGCTGAAGCAAATTGTTGCATCAACCCTCCCTGCGTTCGGAGCAGCTCGTCCCGTGCTCTTAAATACCTTAGGGTTTGCAGAGAGGACTGCAACTGGTAAATCAAGTCATTTTTATTGATAACCTGTCTGTTTTCGCTGGCATTGATTCGGGCTTGTGCCAGTTGCGAGCGCCGTGCATAATAAAAGGGCAAAGCAAACTGCTGGCTTATCCCAATCTGATTATCTGTTTGTGTAGGCATATTGATCTGCCCCCGGTCAAACGTAAAAGAGGTGTTGGGCAGATCCCAGGCGGCTCCCTTCAAGGCCTTCTCCCTGGAAATATTATACTGCCCGGCCTGTATGCCGGGGTTGTTTTCCAGGGCAAAGTCTACCAGTTCTTGTCCACTGTTGAACACCCGCAGCGTGTCCTTTTTTTGCTGGGCAAATAAGGGGTTAGCCGCGGCCGATAATACCATTAGTACACCCAGCAGGGTTGCTCCTTTTTTTAGTTTGTTCGGAATCCCTTTTTCGAAGTAATAGTAGAGCACCGGCAAGACCACCAGCGTAAGCAAGGTTGCGCTGATTAGTCCGCCGATAACAACGGTCGCTAACGGTTGCTGCACCTCCGCCCCGGCTGAGGTAGAAAGTGCCATCGGCAAAAATCCCAGTGAGGCAACCGAGGCCGTCATTAACACCGGCCGTAACCGTACAGAGGTTCCTTTTAAGATTCGCTTGTGCAGGTCATTTACGTTTTCCTCTTTTAACTTGTTAAATTCATCAATCAAGACAATACCGTTTAATACGGCCACCCCGAACAGCGCAATAAATCCGACGCCGGCAGAGATACTGAAGGGCATCCCTCGTGCATACAGGGCAAAAACACCTCCAATGGCCGAAAGGGGGATGGCGGTAAAGATCAGCAGGCTGAGCTTAAGCGATCGAAATGCAAAGAAGAGCAGGATGAAAATAAGGAGCAGCGCCAGGGGCACGGCAACGCCTAACCGTTGTTGGGCATCCACAAGATTTTCAAACTGTCCGCCGTAAGCAACAGAATAGCCGGGATCAAAATCAATTTCAGCCGCCACTTTTTGCCTTATTTCATCTACGACGCTTTCCACATCCCTGTTGCGGACGTTGAAGCCCACCATAATTCGCCGTTGGGTATCGTCCCGCTGAATTTGGTAGGGGCCGTCTTCTATCTGGACATCGGCCACTTGGCTCAGCGGTATTTGTTGTCCATCTTTATTTACAACATATAATTGTCTGATGTCGCTGATATCCGCACGCTGATCTTTATCAAGCCGGACCACCAGGTCAAAGCGTTTTTCTCCCTCATACACTAAACCTGCTTCAGCCCCGGAAAAGGCCGCCTGTACGGTATTATTCACATCGGCTATGCTCAACCCAAACTTGGCAATTTTTTGGCGGTCAATATCTACTACTACCTGAGGGATGCCGGTCACTTCTTCGACATACAGGTCAACAGCACCCTCTACAGTACCGACCACTTCCCCAACCTTGTTCGCATATTCGCTTAAACGGTTCAAATCTTCCCCGTATATCTTGGCAACCACATCCTGTCGCGATCCGGTCATCAATTCGTTAAAACGCATCTGTATCGGTTGCTGAAAGCTGAAAGAAACTCCGGACAAAACGGAAAGTTCATCGGCCATCTTACTGGCCAGTTCTTCTCTTCCCGAAGCGGAAGTCCATTCGCTTTTGGGTTTGAGGATGACCATTAAATCGGAGGCTTCAATAGGCATAGGATCGGTGGGAATCTCTCCCGAACCGATTTTTCCCACTACTTTTTCCACCTCCGGGAATTTGTCCAGCAATATTTTTTGGGCTTTGGTTGTGGCTTCAATAGTTCGCTGCAGGGAACTTCCCGTACGGACCCGCGTCTCTACTGCAAAATCACCTTCTTCCAGGGTTGGAATAAATTCGCCCCCCATATTGGAAAACACCCAAAATGCGATCCCAAATAAGACAAGAGCAAGAATCAGGACCAGAGCTTTGGCCCTCAGTGCCCATCTGAGAACAGGATCATAAAGCTTGTGGAGATAATCCATGATAGTATCTGAAAAATTTCTCTTCGAGGTTGATTTTTTGCTCAACGCCAAAGCAGACATCATCGGTACATAGGTAACGGATAACAGCAGGGCTCCCAGCAGGGCAAAACTTACGGTCTGAGCCATCGGGGCAAACATTTTGCCTTCCACACCCGACAATGCGAGGATGGGCAGATATACAATCAGTATAATTAAGACGCCGAAAGAGGCCGGTCGAATAATCTCAGACGCACGTTTACTTACCATGCTATCCATTTGAACCTGACTGGCTACGTCATTTTTCATGCTCTGTATTTTATAAACGACGCTTTCCACAATAATGACGGCCCCGTCCACAATAAGCCCGAAATCCAACGCTCCCAGCGACATCAGGTTGGCCGAAACGCCAAATACACGCATCATTCCAAAAGCAAAGAGTAAGGCCAGTGGTATCACGCTGCCCACGATTAAACCGGCGCGGACATTGCCCAGAAATAAAACCAGAATAAAGATGACAATGAGCGCCCCCTCCAATAGGTTCTTGGTTACGGTACCGATAGCCGCATTGATTAATTTGGACCGATCCAGGAAAGGCTCTATGACGACGCCCTCCGGCAGATTGCTCTGAATCTCTGCAATCTGCTCTTTCACATTTCTTATGACCTCCGCCGAGTTGGCCCCTTTCAGCATCATCACAATGGCACTTACTGTTTCGCCTTCTCCGTTCATGGTCGTGGCTCCGTACCGGACGGCATTTCCGTAGCGGACGTCAGCCACATCTTCTATAAAAACAGGAATTCCATCACCCGCTTCTTTAACGGTAATATTTCTGATATCATCCAGGCTGCTTACCAGCCCTTCACTCCGGATAAAGTAGGCATTTTTGTTTTTTTCAATATAGGCTCCCCCCGTATTTTCATTGTTATCCTCCAATGCCCCGAAAATTTCGCTGATGGAAATATTCAGGCTCTTCAGTTTATCAGGATTCAGCGCAATTTCATACTGTTTCAGATATCCTCCAAAACTGCTGACGTCTGCTACGCCGGACGTACCCAGCAGCTGCCTTCGTACGACCCAGTCCTGAATAGTGCGTAATTCCATGGCCGAATACCGGTCTTCGTAGCCTTCTTCAGCTCTAACAACATATTGGTAGATCTCTCCCAACCCGGTGGTAACCGGAGCCATCCCCGGTTTTCCCACCCCTTCCGGGATACTTTCTTCCGCTTTGGTCAGGCGTTCGTTGACCTGCTGCCGGGCCCAATACACATCTACCTTTTCATCAAAAACAATGGTAACCAATGAAAGGCCGAATCTCGAAAACGACCGGATCTCCTGAATATCGGGGATGGTAGCCATAGTAACTTCCACCGGAAACGTGATGAGGCGTTCGACTTCTTCGGCCGCCAAAGACGGAGATACGGTAATTACCTGCACCTGATTATTGGTAATGTCAGGCACAGCATTAATGGGTATTTGCTGAAGGGAGTAACCGCCCCAGGCCATTAATCCAAGGGTAAACAGCCCGATAAGCAGCTTATTTTTTATTGAAAAATGAATGATTTTGTCCAGCATTGCAGGTTCTTTTTTAAATCGGTTGATAATATTATTCTTGCCCGTTTACACACTGATTTGCCTAACGTTTAAGCGCACTTGGTTATAGATGTCTACCGTGCGCTCATTACAGACTTTTAGCCATTTTGTCCGCAGATGAAAGCGTTACGCTGGAGATCTAAAACGGGGATTTCCGAGTGAAGAATTGAAGTGAACAATACCTTCTTGACTCAGATATAATTTGACGCTAACTATTAGAGAGCGATTTTTATTAACCTAAGGGCGGGCCGCGAAGAGAAAAAGAAAAGGAATGATATTGTGGTAACGCTTTTTGGGGTGGCGGGAGGTTTAAAAGCGTTGGTGGCTGATGGTTCAAAAACGTATCCCGATCACCCGGGAGAGAGAGTAGTACCGAAACCGTTTCTAATTCAATCTTGGATTTTCCTGAAAAAGACAAAACCCCGTTAATATCAAGAGAAGCCACCTTGTGAGAAGGGGTGTCATCCGACTTGGAGGTTTCATCCGAGGAATGACCATGTACAACGACATGAACATCCCCATGATCAAATAAATGATCGAAAACAGAATGCAGATGAGCACCTTTACCAAAAAGAATACCCAAAGCGCAACCCAAAACAATAAGCTGGGCACCGGCGGTAAACACATTATGGCCTTTTAATTTTTGCACGACGCCCTAAATAATCAATTTCAACGCTAAAATCAATGGTTCGTAGCTGTTGCTGAATTATAATTTGTAAAAACAGTTGTGATAAATCATGTAGTGAATAGTTAAAATTTTGGAGAAACCTTTATAAATAGACAGATTACTTTCAGGAAAATTTATCAATATTAATTCAACCCTTTAGAACTATGAAATACATTTCCTTTGCCATAATAAGTTCATTCCTCCTTTTAAGTATATTTAGTTGCTCCAATAATGAGGAAGCAGGTCACTCGCACGGTGAGGATGCCGGTCATGAACATGGCGAAGCGGCCCATACCCATGAAACAGCGGAAGGCGAAGATCACATGGATGCCCAAATCCAGAAAGTCGCTTATTCAAAGACAGAAACCCTTAAAAAATCAAGCAAAGGAATACGGCTTAGCCTTTCTTTTGATACAAATAGCAATGCCCTTACCGGAACCGTGGAAAACACCACTGAAGAAAAACTTTGTGGAGTCGAAGTCGCTGCATCAGCTAAAAACGGAACATCATTTGATGCTACCGTAGTCGGCGATCTGGAAGCCGGTCAAAGCAAGGAAATAGAAATTGCTACGGAAGGAACAGCTTTTGAAAAATGGTCGGCAGAAACGAACATGGCTCCCTGTGGCAACCAAACGCATACGCATGCAGACGGAGAGGAGCATGGCGAGCATTAAGTCTGCAGAGTGGTCGAAATAATTATTCTTGCCCAGCCCCGATAGTTCTTTTAAAAATCCTAAAAACCGTTCTGAATTTTATCGGTACAACCACAACATCGGGACATTGATAGACTTCTCCTTTGGTAAATGACATAACAAATAGGTTTTAGCGTTATAAAGAACGATTTACTCCTAATTTAAGCCCTCTAACATGGTCGAGAGTCAAGCGATGATTTAAAGTGGTTTCAGAAATTGAAAAGCTTTCAGGCGCTTTGCCTGAAAGCTTTTTTCAGTAAATACAA
>Ga0306906_1000124_pt1 | contig 40790 bp, 48 predicted proteins | sample AntRauTorcE11897_FD_190405 | JGI IMG/M metagenome (GOLD analysis project Ga0306906, IMG submission 190405) | Saline lake microbial communities from Rauer Islands, Antarctica - Metagenome Torckler E11 #897 (v2) (version 2) | ecosystem: Environmental > Aquatic > Non-marine Saline and Alkaline >...
AATCAGGAAATAGTCATTAGGAACCAGTAAATAATAATAAGGTTTCGCTCTTATTGAGCGACCTACTTTTGCCAGCAGGAGCAAAAGTATGCAAAAGTCCCGCAGGCAGAAGCAACAACAGTGATTGCTCCTCATGCCACCAGCCTGACGCGTCGAAATAACTCCCTCCGGTCGGTCTTTATTAATTTATTCATCGGATAAATAAAGACGAAACTTTCGGCTTGATTCGCCAGACTGCTGATGAGGAGCATCAGTTTTGCTTAGCCTGAGTGGGCTGCAGGGGATAGGAAGTAGCAATTAGGAAATAGGAACTAGCAAATAGGGTTTCGCTCCAATGAGCGACATACTTTTGCCAGCAGGAGCAAAAGTATGCAAAAACTTATGCGTTATTTCGCTCCACCGAGCGATACACTTTTGTCTGCAGTGACAAAAGTGTACAAAAGCACCGCAGGCGAACGAAAGAACACGATTGTTATCACCAATAAAAACAGATGTTATTTCGCTCCATTAGAGCGAGTTACTTTTGTCACTAGCTACAAAAGTAACCAAAAAAGCCACAGGCGCCTACAAACTCTTGATGAATCTATTGCTAAAAAACAGGCTTGCTTGCGGAGCTCATAGATAGCCTGCCGCTGGCAGGTTATCTATTTCAAACAATCCTCAGCGATCAAGTACGCCTCTTTTCTACAATATCTACTTAGGAGTTTGTAGAGCCTGGAGAGGGCTACAAGTTGACTCGGGGCGAGTATCGACTAGATTCGATGCTTTTTAGCTGATAGCATCGGTTTTTCTCAGCCTAAGAGGGCTACAGGAGACTTGTGACAAGTGACAGAGGGCTGGCGACGGGCAGGAGATTTAGTTGACATAATCTAACCTGCGTGTTATTATAGTCATACTATGACACATAAAAACAAACATGAAACACACGAAGGTCTTCAAGATAACGGACAAGGTATCCTTGGGCTTACGATTAACCCATACGAGCGACTATTGTCAGAAGAGTATCCACCGATACCGCTCACTGACGCTGCGATTGCCTCTGAAGAAGCATTTATTAAAAGTGGTCAAGGAGAAGTTGACAACCCAATAATTAAAAGTCGCGATTATATAGAAATTGAAGAGAACAAGTATCCAAATATCGATGACGTTGATGTAGTCGTTGAAGACGGCGAGGTAGTAGCGATAGTTGATCGTGATGGTATTGAAGTGCAGATTGGCAATGTGGCAGTTGGCTTTGACGCTACCGAGAATCTACCTGAAAACCGCTAATACGTTCGCTTTTAAGAGTCTTTGGCCGCTAATTTATTCTTCAGATCAGTCAGGCGTGGCAAGAAGCTCTGGGCTGCACCGTCAAGGCCGAGAATTTTCAGCGCCCCGATAAGCACGTAGAGTTCATCAATATGGGCTTGATCAATCTTTGACTCGGCTTCGACTTTTTTGATGTAGTACTCAATCTTCTCAATTAGCCACTTTTCCTCACTCGGCTGTATTTGATTGGTCTGTAGCTTGGCTGATGGCTCGGCGCTAACAACTTCCAGTGAGCGAGCAGCGTGCTCACGCTTTTGTAAGTGCCCACGAGCAATGAGATTTTTGACATGTAAAGATACCGTGGCGATAGAGTTATAACCCATACCACTTTTTATTTCGCGGTAGCTTGGGCTATAGCCGTGTTCGGTAATGAATGATTCGATGAAGCCGAGTAGCTCTTGCTGTTTTTTGGTCGGTCGGACGATTTTGTCTGATTCGCTCATTTTATCCCCATTATCTTACACGATTTTTATGTGGCCGAGCTGATAGGGCTGGCATAGCTGTTTTGCCGGCAGGGTCTTGGTGGTGGGGTCTGGTGCTCTTTTTTTTGAATACCCAATATTTGAATAGTAAGTAATTATAAACGGTGAAGAAGCCTGCACTCACAAACTGACCAATATAAGGCGATACATCAGCTAGCTCATACAACCCGCCAACAATCGCTAAATCTATAAGAAAGTTGGAAAACATCAGGCCGTAATATTTCTCAGCAGATGCTTGAATTTGCTTTTTTGATAGTCGTTTTTTGGCGAATACCCAGTAGCGCTGTAAATAGAAATTTACAATTACACCTATGCCGTAGGACAGGACTCGGTTTGGCCAAAACGGCATCTTAAACATAAGGTCGAACAATGCAAAGGCGCCGTACCCGCTCCAAAATTGAGCGCCCCCGCTAATCATGTATTCAACGATGCGCTTGAGCTCTTTTTTATATTTGTATTTTAGTTTTGGCATAAGTGATAAAAGCGCTTGTTTACTCTTATGCTCAATTATAGCAAATCATGTTTTTGGTTGAGCCCGCTTTACGGACAATCTATACTAAAGACATAACAAGGAGGTTGTCAGTATGAAAACAAGCCAGCATGGATTCTCGGCGATTATTCTTATCCTGATACTCATCATCATTGGCCTGTTAGGCGTTGGTGGCTGGTATTTTTGGGCAAATCAAGACGATGAACAAGCCACTTCAGAGCCGATAGCAACTGAGCAAACAGAAGATACAAGCGAGTCATCGGAGTCTGCTGAAAACACTGAACAGCTTCCTGATGGTTGGGTACGGTATACCAATGTTGACATAGGCATGACCTTTCTTTATCCAGAAGATTGGGGTGAAGTAGTTCGGGCAGAGTTTGATAGCCAAGGTAACACCGATTATTTTGCCTTCAGCGAATTTACCCCTGTAGCAGTCGGTGGGCTACAAGCTGATTATGAGGTGAGGCCGCGAGGCGGCACGTTAATAGACCCGGGCGGGTTCTCTGTATCAGGTGATGGAACGATTCAATTCCTCAATCGGGATGGTAGCGTGTCTGGCCCTGTTGGCAGTGAATACGAACTTGTCGACGGCGGTGATTGCATCATGGCGCTTGGGACGCAGTTTTTCGAAACGACGGCTTATCACGCAACTTGCAACACATCTAGTGAGGTGACGCCTGGCTTTAACTTTGCCGCTCAAGACGCTAGTTTGGTAGATGAGGCAGTTTTCGAGCAGGTGGTTACAAGCTACCAAGTTTTGTAAGTCTATAGCTGATACGAGAGTTTTTGTTCTACGTCATAGTAGCTATACTTAGTAGATATGAGCATTATTGAAGCATTGCTACTCGGCTTACTCCAGGGTGCAACCGAGTTTATTCCAGTATCAAGCTCTGGTCACTTGCTGCTTGTACAGGAGATATTTGGTATAGATGGTGGCGGTTTGCGCTACGATGTAGCGCTGCATATCGGAACCTTGGTGGCGATATTATTGTATTTTTGGCGCGATCTACTACAAATAGTGAAAGATATTATTTTCGGCGGTAGCTATCGCCGGGTTGGCTGGTTGTTAGTGATAGCTACTGTTCCAGCAGCGTTTTTTGGCGCATTGCTTCAGGATGCAGCTGAGTCGAGCTTCCGCAGTGGTTATTTGGCGGCCTTTAATCTAGCTTTTGTTGGGCTGTTGATGTTGTTGGCAGAGCATCTGGCATCTGATAAGCCTCAAGCTGATGTGGCGCAGACCAGCCTAAAGCAAGCAGTTGTGATCGGGGTTTCACAAGCATTAGCGCTGGTGCCTGGCGTGTCTCGATCTGGCAGCACTATTACCGCCGGGTTGTTTATGGGGCTCGATAGAGTTGCGGCGACGCGCTTTTCGTTCTTATTAGCTGTCCCGATTATGATTGGTGCTATTTTGAAGGTTGTTGTGTTTGATAGTGGGTCAGTATTAGCAAGTAGTGGAAGTGGGGTGGTGCTAGCGGGCATTGCCGCATCGATGGTTAGCGGCTTACTGGCGATTCGTTTTTTGCTTCGCTTTTTGGCTCACCACAGCTTAGCAACGTTTGCCTATTATCGAATAGGCTTAGCACTGCTAACAGTGATTTTTTTGACTATCCGTTGACGTATCTGTAGCACTAGCGGTATTATAGGTTGTATATGGCAAAAGCATCTGTGTCGAGCACAAAGAAAAGCGCTCCAGTAGCGAAGATAATTATTGGGGTGATACTACTGGCATCTTTGGCTGGGAATGGTTTCTTGCTCTGGCAATATCAGGAAAAAGAAGCTGAGCTGGAAACTGCCAACCAAACCATTGAGCTCTTTAAGAGTGATCCGGGCGCCGCCGAAGAAGCCAGCGTGCAAGAATACATTGACCAGGTTGGGAAAGTTTATAATTTGCCAGAGGGCGAAACACCAAGCGTTGCCACCGTAGAGGATAAAGAGTTGTTGGTTGATCAGCCGTTTTTCGAACGAGCCGAGAACGGAGACGTTGCTTTAATTTACCCTGAAGCCCAACTGGCAGTGCTATATCGACCGAGCACTACACAGATTGTAAATGTCAGTAGCCTCGAAATAGATGACAATACAGAAGCGTTGGATGTTCAAGCCCCGCAAGCTGAGTCGAGTGGACCAACAGAAGAGTAGTGCTTCTAGTCCTCGCTTCGCTTTTCTGCAGAATCATCGTATAATGTACCTTAAGGGTATTTACCCATGCTAAATACATACAGATATAATCACCGTACAAAGAAGCTCAGAGTTGGTTTACTTGTGGTGAGTTTTTTATTTGGGATAGGCGGTATACTGCTGGCTGGATTTTTTGTCTACAGTGACCTACAAAACAATCAGGCGGAGGTCATAGAGGGAGAGAGTCGTACGGTAGCGCAAGTATTAAGTGATAGCGATGCCTTTTTCGTAAATGAGCCTGATTTTGACTTTGAGCTTCCTAATGATTGGCGAGAAATAGATAGAGTTGACTCGCCAAATGAACAAAGTATCACCTGGCAAGCGACTCTAAAGGATGAGGATAACCGTTTTTTGAAACTTTACATAAATACGATTCCGCAAGATCCGGTTGTTCGGCTGTTGCCTGTATCTGTTAATGGAAGCCGCTTACAACGAGGACAATTATCACCGAATTGCTCTAGTTTCACCGGTAGTGAAACGACTGACAGAGACGAGCGCAGGGGCCAGCCGCCGACCCAGACTAAGTGGGCAAACACTGACTTTATATGTGATGTCGGTAGAATTGTAAATGAAAATATTATTGGTACGGGCCAATCAGGTGAGCCGATAAATACAATAACTGTGACAGGCGAGGAGAGCGGTACTAATCAGTACTTCTTCTTGTATGAAGACAGGAATGTGCGACCCAATTTTGATATTTTGTATAACGCGGTGAACACGTTTTTTGCGAAGTAGGAACTAGGGAATAGTAAACAGCAAGTAGTAATTAGGAAATAGTATAAGGTTTCGCTCTTATCGAGCGACATCTTTTTGTCTCCAGTAACAAAAAGAAGCAAAAAATACCGCAGGCGAACGAAAGAACACGATTGCCATCACCAATAAAAACCATTCGCGTCGATACAATGACAAGCATCCCCTCGTATTTTTACTATCGGATAACTCGGGGCAAGTATCGACTATACTCGAATAGTTTTAGCTGATAGCATCGGTCTTTCTTAGCCTGGATAGAAGCTAAAAACCAGTAATCAGTTCGGCCAAAGCTTGGGAGGGCTGCAGAAGACCCGGCTGCACTGATTGGGTTCATCGGTTTTGCTGAGCCTGGGGGCAGGAGACAGGAGACTGACGACAAGCGACTAGAGACTAGTGACAGGAGACTGGCGACGAGAGACAGGAGGCGCTAAACCCGACAATCTATAGTATGCCTGCGTTTAGGTGATTGTGAAATTGCGAAAAATACTACATCTAGTGTGTGGCTTGTGCGCTATACTACTAGGTATAGGCAAATTACCAATCTAATGCTGGAAGTAGGTGAAACTCCTACACTGTGCCGCAACGGTAACGACTCGCCTAAAGGAAAAGAGCAGCCGGAGCTTCGAATTTATTTCGAGCCCCGCGCGATGAGAAAAACCATTGGTTTGACTCATAAGGCGAAGCCGAAGTCCGATACAGCAAGAAAAGACTCCCGAGCAGGAGCAACTGTCGTTACTTTTCTGACGTGACCAGTCTACCCTGCTAACCGGAGCATAGGTGACATAGTGTTACAAACAGCAGCCAACCCAGAAACACAAATGCTCGAGCAACAGCCACGTATTAATCAGTGGTTACTTGCAGAAGAAGCGCACCCACTTGAGTCAGATATTGCTCGCAACCGCGCGCAAAAGTTACTCGGTATTTTGGCGGTACATAATGTGGTCGAACCTCAGCAGAAACAAGAAAGTGCAAGCAACAACACGACGCTTTTATTCGCAGCCCAAGCGGCACGTATGGGCGACCAAGAGTCGCGTCGATCGGTTGAGCAGAACGTACAAACCAATGTAGCAGAAATCTTATACAAGGCAGGACACCAGACCAGTGTAGCTTTGACGTTTGAAGATGGTCAGCTTAGCCAATCAGGTCGCTCGCTTGCAGAAATACAGGCCAACACACTTCGCTACAGCTCCTTGAATCCACTAATGCGCCAGCGATCAGAGCAAGAGCTGGAAAATGTCTTTTCATTCGAAGAGCTGCTTGGGTCCGGTGCCCTAAAAGATTACGACGCGGTGGTCTTCTCATTAGCGCCGAGTGATGAGAAAACCAAGCGTGATTACGGATTTTTTAGTGATACTGATACTTGTTCAATCCAACTATTGCGCCATAGCGGTGGCAGTGACATCGAACTGCAGACTGCTCTTGTAGCTGGCAAAACCTCAGCGCAAGCCGCTCGTCATGACTCACGAGCAGTTGAGCACATAGCTCGACAAAACGGCGCAAGCTATACACTAGATAGCGAGGAAGATAGTTTACGTCAAATATTACTCATACCGAAAGAATCTGTACCAAGTGGTGTAGTCGATATTGTGAAGCAGTACGATGCTGCAGCCGGAGGTACCTTTTATGGCGAGCAAAAAATAAATTCGCAGCTGGTTGACTATTCGGCATACGCAGCGCAGTGTGAACAGAGAAATCGTAGCTTTGACGCTGTAGTGCGACAGGTTACTGATCAGCTACTTGATGAAGCCAGCGGTTTTAGCTCACCAATACAAGCAATAAAGCGACTCCACAAACTTACCGAGCAAGCTTTGGTTGCGGGCGCTATCAGTGACGAATCAATCGATACTCGGGTATTTGGCGCAGAGTCTGCTGGTTATATAGATGCGGCACGGCTCATGAGCCAGCAAGGTAACGCAGAGAAAGCTATTCATCTGCAAACGAAAGCTATAGAAACGGCCGTTTCTAGCTCGTGCCCGATGTTCCAGGGGGATGGTCAAGGTGCCGCCGATAGTTTATTGGGGACTTCTAGTATACTCGAAGATAAGTATGGCTCACTAGAGTTTACCTGTAAACGAGGTCATACAAATACACGGCCAAGGAATACATTGCTTGAAAAATGCCAGCGTTGCGGCATTAGCGTGCGATGCTAAAATGAAAGGTGAGCTTATGATAGATAAAAATGACCAACAGTACCAGGAACTTGTCGACGAGCATTCATCAGAACTATTTTGTGATTTGTGTGGGCATTATCCAATTGAGCCGATGCATGGACATTTTGTTTGCCCAGCATGCAAAATGCCAACGAAATGCTGCGAAGGTATTCCAGCAGAAATATAAGGACGAGAGAATAATGGAATGAATGATGTTCGCAAGATCGGTATCTTTGCTGGTAGTTTTGACCCAATCCATCGAGGTCATATTGCTTGCGCCCGCCAAGCCATGAACGCATTTGGACTTGATAGAGTCTTGTTTGTCGTTGAGCCACGACCGCGTCATAAGCAGGGAGTTAAGGCGTTTGAACACCGGAGCGCGATGGTGCAGCGAGCGATTGCTGATATTGCTGGCTTCCAGCATATTCTTATTGATGACCCGTACTGCACAACTACAGAGACGCTACCAATGCTTCGTGAGCGCTTTCACGGCAGTGAATTATACGTTTTGATGGGTGATGATGTAGCTGAGCACATTGCAAAATGGCCGCAAGTCACTGAGCTTCTCAGTAGCGTCCAGTTGGCTATTATTTTGCGCAAGTTTAAACGCAATGAGATGGAACAACGCTTGCAGAAACTAGCTACTATAACTGGCCACAAGCCTCGAGTACACATCATAGACGCAATTGGTGCGCCAATTAGCTCAAGTAAGATTCGATTGCAGCTGAAACGTGAGGGCACTTCAGACATGGTGCAGCCAGTAGTCTTAGACTATATCCGAACGCAAAATCTCTACGGTTCAAGCGGCTTGGCCTCGTAGTGATCTTGGAGGTAGGAGATGTGCTTGTCTCGGTAGTGCTTGAACTCTCTTTTACTAAACTTGTTGCGCTTTAGAAAAGCGCTGACTTTCTCGCTACCAATAAATGCTGGCATCATCACGTAGCTGGCGCCGTATCCATATAAGAGAGCAGCTTGGTCGGAGTTCTCTGCGTGACAGATGACGACGGCATCTTTGTTGACAAGCTCTAGGTGGCGCAATAGCTGCACGTTGGTGTCAAAGTCTGAGGCAAGACTGACCACGACCTTTACCTTACCGAGATCAACTTCTTCTAGTAATTCTGGGTCAGTCGCGTCACCGTAAATATAAGGGATATGCTTGCGCTCTAACTCATCCGCAACGTCTGGGTCATAGTCAATAACCACATAGTCCTTGGCGATCTTCTTGAAGGCTTTTACAAACTCATTGCCACCTTTTTTGTAACCAAATAGTACTGCGTCGTGTTTGCCGTGCGCCTCGTGTTCATGGCGTTGCTTTGTTCGCTCAAATACTCCTAAGTACGGCGCTAAAATGCTGTAAAGTTTGTCAGAGTAGGTGATCATATAGGTTGAGGTGGCGATGGTAATAATGGCTACGAGTGTGACGGTGGCTACGATCTCGGCTGATATCTGCCCAGTACTTTGCCCCAGTAGCAAGAATACCAACGAGAACTCACTAATTTGAGCAACTGCTAAGCCTGACTTGAAACTAGTCTTTTTGGTATATCCAAGTAGTCCAAGGATTGTCATGACAACCAGTGGGTTGCCAAAAAGTACCAGTGAAGACATAGCGATGGCTGGACCAATAAACTCAGCAAAATTCACAATTTCCAGGCGAGCGCCAAGGGCAATAAAGAATACAATCAAGAAGAAATCACGTAAGGGTTTCAGGCGAGAGGCAACTTCTTGCGCGTACGATATGTTTGCTAGTGCAACACCAGCAATAAGTGCGCCAATCTCAACAGAAAATCCAAGTTCATAGAACACGGTGCCGATGCCAAACCCCCAGGCGATAGCAAAAAGGAATAACAATTCCTGTGAACGGGCTAGAAAAGTAGTTAGTGGGCGAATGATAAACTTTGTCACTGCAACGACGGCTCCAATAACCAGGAGCCCGGTGAGTACCAGTCCGCCGATATCAATCGGGCCAAGTTCAGTACCAGCTGCTGATGCATAGACAAGTGCAAAGGCAACAATTATGTCTTGAATCAACAAGAAGCCGATGGATATTTTACCGTAGAGTTTGTTTTGTTCTTTTTTATCACTGAGAAGCTTGAGGATAATGATAGTGCTACTAAACGCTAAGGCGATTGAAATATAAAGTGACTCCGTGGCGTTGTAACCAAGTATTCGCGTTAAAATACTGGCGAGTAAAACAGTAAAAAGTACCTGGCCACCGCCGGTCAGTACTGCCGTTTTGCCGACTTCTTTGATGATACGCGGGTTAAGTCCGAGCCCAACGATAAATAGGAGTAGTACAATACCAAAATCACCGAGTAGGGCGATCGTCTCAGGTGATTCTACGACACCAAAAAAAGTTGGCCCAACCAAAAGACCAGTCATAATATGACCAATGATTAGTGGCTGCTTGAGCCAACGCATCAGCATAGCGATACTAGCCGCTAGGCAGATGAGTAGAGTTATTTCAGTAAATATATGTCCGTCCATGTTTGTTTTCGCTTAACCTTATACGTAACTTTACAATACTTGTGGATAGGGCACAAATTTTGAGAGAAATGTCTTTACACAATACCCGTGCTTTGCTAGTATTAAAAGTACTTCAAGGTATGATTCGTGTGACACGCGTACCGCAAGAAGACAAAAACATTCAAAAAATATAAAAAGTACTGAGCAGGGCAATATGTCTGCCATTGGTGCTGTTTATAGGGAGGATACGGCGGATATGCCTATCAAAATAAAAATAATACAACAAAAGGGGCACAAAGTGGACGTCCGAGTAAAACGCCCAAGTTGGCAACAATTCATACACTACTAAGTAATTTCGTAGGTATGACAAGCAAAACTTAAACCCGACAGACTATAGTTTGTCGGGTTTATCGCTTTCAAGAAGCAAGCAGTTTTTATTCGCCTTGTTCTTCGGTCGGAACGAAATCGGAAAGATCGACGCCTTCTGGTGGCTCATCGCTCGATTGGTTATCTGCCGTAGGGTCGATTTCTCCGTCTGCGTTTAGCGGTGAATTTTGTGATGGCTCACCGGTCTCTCGTTCAATGTATTCGTCAATTGCGCGGAAGAACTCTGAGGGGTCTTGGGGGTTGTCAATCCGCTCTTCATTTATAAAGAAGGTTGGCGTTCCAGTTACTTCTTGCTCATCAGCTCTGGCTCTGTCAGCATTGATTGTTGCAAGCACTTCACTACTACCAGCATCGGCATTGTACCGCTCGATGTCGAGCTCTAGCTCGCGGGCGTAGCCTTCAAATATTTGTGCTGCGTTGCTAGCTTGTGACCATTCCTGCTGCCGCTCGAAGATGATGTCGTGCATATCGTAAAACTTTCCTTGCAGTCCAGCGGCTTCAGTGGCCCGGTGGGCGCTCATAGCGTTTGGTTGGCTTCCTATCAAAGGAAAGTGTCTAAATTGAAAGCTAATTTCATCTCCGTATATTTCCTTTACAGAGTCTACTATTGGAAAGTATTGCCCGCAGGCTGGACATTGAAAGTCTGCATATTCAATCAGAGTTACGCCGGATGTTCCCTCGCCAGCAATATGATTGCTTGGGGCACCTGTTTCAGTTGGTTCTTGCTGGTTGAAATAAATGATAGCGCCAAACCCGACTACCAGTATCGCCATTATCACTGCAAATCTATTCATAAAAAACTTATTACCCTTCGTATGTTTCTCTTAATCAGTCTTTTTATTGTACCATAAGTACATGAGTATTTTTATAGGAATATGTTTGTTTCTACTAACGCTTTTTGCGGTTGGGTTGCAACGAGCTTATGAGCAGGTGCCGCTTAAGGAGCTGCGCAGGCAGGCAAGGTCTGGCGATAGCTTGGCGCAAGGGCTATATCGGGCAGTTGCCTACGGTTATTCGCTACGCGTTCTATTACTGACGTTTTCAGTTGTTGCGAACGCATTATTGTATGTGTTTATTGCACGCACCATCGATACGTGGTTTGCCGCGTTTGTGATTGTGGCTTTGCTTTGGTTTTTTTATATATGGTGGCCAGCGCAAGCAGTTCGTCAGTGGATGGTTCGAACTGCTGCCTACGCTACACCAGCTGTAGCTGGTCTTTTGCAATACCTGCACCCAATAATTAATCGGTTTCATGAATTTATTCGTCGACGTCGACCGCTTCATTTTCACAGCGGTATGTATGAGGTCGAGGACTTTGTGTCGCTACTTGAGCAACAGGGTCAACAAGTAGATAATCGGATACCACAAAGTACGATTCATACGGCAATGGCAGCTTTGACTTTTCAAGGCGTGCCAGTGGCAGATGTTTTGACGCCACGTCGAGTAGTGTATAACGTGGCAGTTGATGAGAGCGTTGGGCCGGTACTATTAACGGAGCTTCATAATAGTGGTTTTTCACGTTTTCCGGTATATGACGGATCCCCAGATAATATTGTCGGTATTTTACTATTGAGAGATTTAGTGAATGCGCGTAAAGGCGGCAAAATAAAAGCCTACATGAAACCGAAAGTTTGTTACGTACACGAGGAGCAGACGTTGCGAAATGCCCTCGACGCGGTACTAAAAACACATCAGCAGTTGTTCGTTGTGGTTAATAGCTTCGAGGAATACATAGGTGTTATCTCGATAGAAGACATCTTAGAGCGAGCGCTTGGGCAGCAAATCGTCGATGAGTTTGATAACTACGAAGATATGCGAGCAGTCGCTGCTTCGCAGGCCAAAAAAGATAAGAAAGACCATGACCATCCGGCTGGCGATACGCCTTCGAGCGAAGAAGTGATAGAATAATCTAGGAATAAACGTAGTGCGCGGTGCTAACTAGAGCAGTAAAAGGCAAGGACATGCGATGAGAGTTTTAAGTAGAGACATACAACAATACACGGGCCAGGAAATCACTATAGCTGGCTGGATTCACAAAAAGCGTTTACTAGGTGGCATCACCTTTATAAACGTACGTGATAGGGCTGGGCTGGTACAGTGTGTCGTCAAAGACGCCGATGAAGTAGAGAAGTTGCGTGGTATGCAGATAGGTACAGTCGTTAGCGTATCGGGGACTGTAACCGAGGAGTCACGGGCGCCGAATGGAGCAGAGCTACACCAGCCGCAAATAACAGTAAATGTGCCAGTTACGGAGCAACCAGCTATAGAAGTAGACAAGCGGATTGATCACAAGCCAGAAAATCAAGATACTCTGTTTGAAAATCGTCCTCTCAACATTCGAAATCTGCAGGAGCAACAAATCTTCCGTCTGCGTTCAGAGCTAAATCGCTATATTCGTGAGTTTGCAATCAGCCAAGAGTTTGTTGAGATTCAAACGCCGAAACTACTAGCAGGTGCGACTGAGGGTGGCGCAGAGATATTTAAGCTTGATTATTTTGGTCAAGAAGCAACACTTGCGCAAAGTCCACAATTGTATAAGCAGATGCTTGTGGGGGCATTTGAACGAGTTTTTGAGATAGGGCCTGCCTTTCGGGCAGAGCCGAGCATGACGACTCGTCACTTGAGTGAGACAACTATGCTGGATCTGGAGATGGGCTTCATAGAGAATCACGATGACGTATTGCAAATGGTAGAGCGTATGGTGTTTCAGGTTTTAACAAATGTGTACAAAGAGCACGCCGATGAGCTCAAAGAACTTCGTGCGCCAGATCTTGTGTTGAAGCCCGACTTTCCACGCTACAGCGTCGCGCAGGTGCATGAAATGTACACTGAAGCAACTGGTGAAGATACGACACAAGAAAAAGATCTTATACCAGCTGAAGAGCGTTGGATTTGTGATTACGCAAGAGACAATCAGGGCTGCGAAGCGGTATTCGTTACTGAGTTTCCGGTAGAGGCAATGAAGTTTTATCACATGATAAATCCCGATAATGATAAAACTGTCTTGTGGGGAGACTTGCTGTTCCGTGGCTTAGAAATTGCCACCTGCCCACAGCGCGAGCACCGTTATGATGTGCTTGTTCAGCAGATGAAAGGCGCTGGCATTGATCCCAAGCATCCAGGCTACAAATACTATCTTGAAGCCTTTAAGAATGGCCTACCAGCACATGGTGGCTGCGGTTTTGGGATTGATCGATTGGTACAAAAAACGATTGGGCTACACAGCGTCAAAGAAGCGACACTCTTCCCGCGTGATTTGAACCGATTAGCGCCTTAGTTTTATATATACGCTACAATAAAGAGCAATGGCAACTTACCAACATTATTCACAAAAGTTGATACGACGCAGGATTATCGTCAGTCTTATCATTGGTGGCCTATTAGCGATCGGAGCTGTTACGTGGTTTTTCATATCGCATCTTCAGGCTGAACGTCAGCTAACAGCAGTTGAGCCACCTGATACTACCGTCCAAGAGGAGCGTGTTGCCGGGGACGTATCGGAAAAGATTTTCTCTGAGGCGGAAAAGCCTGCCACTGAATTGAGAGATATTTATGATAATCAACGTCGAGATAATATTGACGCAATTCATGGTGCTCTCCAAGCATACTCTGCTGAAAAAGGTGTTTATCCAGATTTGACGAACTTGAATAGTGATAGCTTTCGGCAGGCTGCTTTTACTGATCTTGAGCCGACTGACTTTAAAGACCCGGATGATACTGACTCACGGGTAATCATTACTCGGACACCACAGCGTGGTGTCTACGCATATGAGCCAGTTGATGCAAACGGCTATACATGTGAGCCAGTTGATAGAAGCTGTTTAGGCTATAGCGTCTCAGCTATTTTAAGTGATGGCGAAGTCTACACACTGTCTTCAGACTAGCATTGGTTCGGGCTCGTTACTTGTGGCTTGAGCTGATAGCTGGCATACTAAAAAGGACCTATGCAAAACCAACAATCAAATCTACAGGGACAAACTGGGCAACCAGCGCCAAGTGCGCGAGACCCGCAGGCATCAACAAATAGCAATTTGCAACAAGCTCTTGATTTACAGAATATTGATAGCAGCCAAAGCACCATAACAGTGCCAGGCAGTGATAAGCAGTCTATAGCTGCTTCATCTAGTCAGAGTGGTGCTACAGAAAATACTACCTCACCTTTAGTAAGCTTTGATGTTGGTACACCGCTTCTGGTAACTGTTTTTATTGCTGCAGTCGTCATTATTAGCTTACTGGTAAAACTAGCCAAACCGAAACATGAACTTTACCCTGAGACTGACCATGCTGGTGAAAGGGACCCTCTTGATAGTCAGGCAACTGGTTCGCAAGTGAATACTTCGACGGCTGTGCAGAAAAAAACAACAAATAAAAAGATGACAAGACGGCAGCGCCGAGCTTTAGGGTCAAACGTCAATAAATAAACATTACTACGTGATTACGCTTAAGGTTTGCTACAATTATGAGAAGTAATTTTAGCGAGAAATCACAATATAGCAATGGGCAAACAGCGAAAACCAGATCTGGCAAAGAATAACTACAATGAGCTCGAGCAGCGCGTTGATAATTTGATGGCAACCGAGCGAACATTGCGGGACAGAAGAGAGCAGGTGGCTGCTGAGGAGGGCGACCTAGTTCCAAGGCCAAATTTACCGATGGATGACAAGAAGCTTGATATAAAAGTACTCCGTGAAGATGATATTAAAGAGCCGGATGACGTTGCGCTTCCAGTTGCCACTGATCAGGGCTCAAGTCAGCAGGATCCACCGATACCCCTTGTCGATGACAGCCCTACAGATAACACCCCCGATGAGCTAGAAGATACCAGTACCGATAAGGCTGTTAAGGATATTATTGCGCAGGAAGGTGATAGGTCGTTATCTCTTGTTGACGAGCAAGCTCATCCACCTGAGGTGAAGCAGTCTATCATGGATAAACTGAAACATGGCCTTGGCCGCTGGTGGCGTAGTCCGATAAAACGAAACAGTACACTCTTTGCAATTGGCCTGGCCATACTAATAGTCGGCATCGTGCCTTCGTCACGTTATTTTGTACTTAATTCGCTCGGCGTACGTAGCAGTATGTCTGTTCGAATAATCGACAATAGTAGCTTACAGCCGCTTCGGAATGTGGAGGTGCGAATAGGCGAGCAGACGTCATCAACTGACGAAACTGGCTACGCAACACTGGACAACTTAAAACTCGGTAATCGTGATATGCAGGTGTTACGCAGAGCATTTGCGAACCGAACCATCAGCATCACCATCGGTTGGGGCAGCAACCCACTTGGTGAGTATTGGCTGTACCCATCTGGCAGTCAGTATCTATTCATTGTCGAGGACTTCTTATCAGGCAATGCTATTACTGAGGCAGAAGTTTTCAATGCCGATGTCAGCGCGCTTGCTGACCTGGATGGTCTGGCCCGGCTAACGGTAGACGCTGAGGATGATGCTCCAGAGTTAGAAGTAAATGTCCAAGCGGAAGGCTATCGCACTAAGTCGGTTACTATTGATGCGAATACTTCTGATCAGCAGACCATACGTTTAGCGCCTTACTTAAAGCACTATTTCGTATCAGAGCGTGATGCTCGACAAGATATTTACGCAATCGACGCAGATGGGACCAACGAAGAGCTTGCACTGGAAGGAACTGGTTTCGAAAAAGACGACATGACTCTTCTTGCTCACCCTGAGTATAATCGATTGGCTGTTGTCTCAACTCGTGAAAATGTGCGCAATGATGACGGCTTTTTATTGAGTAACTTGACGATTATTGATACCGACGATGATTATCAGGAGACCATTGCCACATCAGAACGCATTCAGCTGATTGACTGGTATGGCGACTACCTGGTTTTCTTGCAAATCACAGAAGGCGCAAGTGGTACGAATCCTGAGCGGCATCGGATTGTTCGCTATAACTACCGAACTGAACGTATTATAACTTTGGCTACCAGCAACTACTTTAATAGCGTTTTACCAGTTGGCCCGTATGTTTATTTTGCGCCATCGAGCATATTCCAGGAAATAGAAACAGGTTTAGAACGAATACATGTAGTTGATGATGAGCGTGAAACGGTACTTGAGCGGGAGTCATGGAGCATTTTCCGGACGGATATTTCTCATTTGACCCTAGCGACCAGTAATCGTTGGTATAGTTATAATTTGTCAGATATGTCCAGCCAAGCTTTAGAGGAAGATCCAGTTAATCCACGGAACAGGTTTTATAGACAAAATCCATGGGACGATACCATGTATTTACGAGCCGAAATAAGAGATGGTCAAGGGCGCATTGTCGTGGAGCGTGTTGATCAAACTGGCGAAGACGTACTACAAGAAGCGCCTGGCGTTGGTTATCCGCTGCGTTGGCTCAATAAAACCACTGCTGTTTACCGGGTCAACACACTTGATGAAACAGCTGACTACGTGGTTAGCTCAGATAATGGCAACACCCAAAAAATAACCAATGTGACACCAACATCAGCAACTGAGCGTTGGTACAGCTATTAGACTATACGCCACGAGAATTGTTGTGGCATACTGATGGCTGACATGGATTCGGCTACAAAAAAAGCGTTTCAGCAAGCAGTCAAGGAGCACTATCAGTTACATGGGCGCCAGCTTTCTTGGCGCTCAAAAGAAGCTGATAATACGTACGATACCTACAAGGTGTTTGTGTCTGAGGTTATGCTTCAGCAAACTCAGGTGGCAAGGGTGGAGCCAAAGTTTCATGATTTTATAGGCGCATTTCCAACAATTCATGATCTGTCTCGTGCATCTCGAGCTGATGTGATACGTCTATGGAGCGGTCTCGGATATAATCGTCGCGCAATATATTTGCAGGAGGCCAGCCGTCAACTTGTCGACGCCCCGCAACCGTGGACCATACCGCTCCTTAGCGGCTGTAAGGGGATTGGTTATAACACGGCAGCTGCAGTATGTGTTTATGCGTATAATCAGACGCATGTATTTATCGAGACAAATATTCGAACGGTATATATTCATCATTTCTTTTCAGAACAAGATGCGGTTGACGATAAAGACATTGTAGCTCTGATTGAACAAACTATAGATACGACGAATCCGAGGGAATTTTATTGGGCGTTGATGGATTACGGCTCATGGCTAAAAACAAGTGGTTACCAAAATGTTAGGCGGAGCAAACAATACAATCGACAATCAGTATTTCAGGGCTCCCGCCGGCAACTGCGTGGCCAAATTATACGCTTACTGACACAAAATGGCCCGCAAAACATTATGGAAATGAAGAAAACGATTGATGACGATCGACTACATATAGTGATTGGCGATTTGCGTCGTGAGGGTCTAATTACGGTTCAAGGAGAGCGACTTTCCTTGTGATGCATACAAACTACTTATGCTATTATCTTAGTAAGATAACCAATAAACATAAAGGTAAGCACAATCATTATGGAACCGAAGCAACAAACACCAGAAGCAGCTCAAAAACCGAACCCTAATAATACGCAAAATCCACCGGTAGTTAATGATGTTTCAACGCCTCCAGCTCAAACACCTGCTTCGCAGCCAGATCGCCAAGAGGTGGTCACTGAGCCGAGCCCAGACCAGCCTCCGGTGCCGTCAAATCCTGCTATAAAGTCTCCACCAGCTCAACAGCCAGATGTTCCCATGCAGGCGAATCAGTCATCTGTTCCAGGCGCTCAGACGAATGATTCAGCCTCAACAAATCAGCCCAAGCCAGCACCAACTCTTGGTGGGGCGAGCTCAACGGAAGATACACCAAAAAAGATAGACGAATCAGAAGATTTAGCAGATAAAACCAATAAGAACCAAGATAAAAAAGCCCATACGCCGCCAAAAAAACCGAAGAGCAATAAACCGCTAGCTTTTATAGCTTTTGCCGTCGTGCTCGCCCTAACTTTAATGGGCTTAATCGTTATGTCCTACATGCAACAAGCAGAGGGAGATTCATCCGCTGTAGATACGACACAAGATAATCAAACGGTAAGTCCAACTGATTCAGCTGAGATAACCGAAACAGCTGAGCAAGTAAATCAATTGCAACGAGAAATCGATGACATCAACCAGCAGCTGGAAGAGTCGGAGCGTGATCTTGGTACGTTTGATGATGAAGTAGACTCTATAACTGACCAAGAAACTGAGCCAGAGTCACCAACCACCACCGAATAAAGCAAATTCTACTTTTCTACTTTGTGTTTGTGCTGTTCCCGTGAACGACGAGTTGCGGGAATGGAATCTCCACACCGTTTTTATCGAACGCAGCTTTTAGGCGTCGACGGAACTCACCAGCGACTGCCCATCGTTGATCGGCGGTTGTTTTGCCGAGTATTTTGATAACAACGGCTGAATCGGCGAATGAGTCAACTCGCAAAAATGCTGGAGCTTCTATGATGGCGTCCCTCCACTTTTTATCATGAGCCATGGCATCACCGACATCATTAATAACTTTTTCAACGTGATCAATGTCGGCGCTGTAGCTGACACCAATATCAATGTTTACGTTTGAGAATTGCATCGTCATGTTGGTAGCGACTTGTACATATCCGTTTGGAATATGGTGGACCATGCCATCTAGGTCGCGTAGAACGGTTTCACGTAAGGTAATTTTCTCTACTACGCCGGCGACCTCACTGTTTATTTGTACAACGTCACCTACTCGATATTGGTTTTCAAATATAATAAACAACCCAGTCAATGCGTCTTTGACGAGAGATTGTGCCCCAAAGCCGAGTGCGATACCAATCACACCTGCGCCAGCTAGTAGAGGTGCGATATTTACACCAAATTCTTCCAGCAGCATCATGCCAGCGATTACCCAGATACCGACTCGTAGCGCAGTGCCAATGATATCTATTAGTGTTTTTTCTCGTTTATCCTCGGCCGCTTGCGTCAGCGTTCTGTCGTGACCAACTGTTCTTTGTATGACTCTGCTGGCAACAGCAAGCGCAAGCTTGCGGGCTATATAGGCTGCGATGACAATTAACGCCACCGCAAAAGCGTGCTGATTAAATAATTGTTCAACTGTGTTTATTGCTGCTTCCATGGAGCGTAGTATAGCAATAAAAAGAACGAATGTCAGTGCTACACTAGATGAATATAACAGGAGGAATAAATGACGTTAGACGAATATCAGCAGCATGCGCTAAAAACAGCTACAACCGATAGAGAATTTGAGTTTTTTCATCGTGTTTTTGGCCTGGTCGGTGAAGCGGGTGAGATAGCAGAAAAAGTGAAAAAGTTGATTCGAGATAAAGATGGTCAACCTGAATCGCTTGATGCAGAGGACATCAAAAAAGAGCTCGGTGATGTGTTGTGGTACATTGCTACTATTGCTGACTTCATGGATATATCACTGGATGATGTCGCTACGACAAATGTCGCCAAATTAGCCGATAGACAAAAGCGTAATCAGCTACACGGTAGCGGCGATAACCGTTAGTTATTTGTAAATTTATTTCTAAGCCATTCATCAAGTGAGCCACCACCACCAGCTGATAAGCAAAGTACTAGGTCACCAGCTTGTGTATGACGATTGATTGCTTGAAGCAAGTCATCGTTTAGCAAAGCTGGTTTTGCAGCTGTGTTGTCTGAAGTGAGCGCAGCCAGTTTATCGGGTGTCAGGTCTTCCAGTGATTCATCTTCACGCGCACGGTAGTTCGGAACGATATAAACGTCTTTAGCTGGCTCAAATAAGTGTGGTAACTCGTTTTTGATGAAGTGCTGTCGAGTGTTGTGCAGGCCTTCATAAACCACTACAATGTTTCCATCTGTCGTTTCTCTTGCGATTTGTAGCGCACCGCGTATTTTAGCTGGAGTATGAGCGTAGTCGCTGTAGATATTATCGCTAATCTTCTCAAACCTCCTACTCACACCAGGGAAATCATTCAACGTATTTACCAGCTCAACCTTGTTGAATTTTTGCAATAATCGCATCATTGCTTGAGCTACAATTGAAGCGTTTTCACGGTTAACCTGACCAACGAGCGCGCTCGTTGGCTTATCACCCTTTGTCAAAACCTCTATTTTATCTGTGTTTTGTAGGTTTAGTTTTTCTGCATCATCTGACCACAGAAATGCTTGCTGACTTTGAGAAATAAATTGAGAGAAAGCTTGATTGTATTCATCACGCGTTGGGTAGATGTCAGGATGATCCCAGTCAATACCGGTTATAATACTTATAGCTGGTTTGAAGGCGAGAAAGTTTTTATCAAACTCATCTGCCTCATAGACAAAATATTTTGATCGCTCATCGTATTGCCCCATATTGCCGAAGCTTAGCTTCGCCCCGACTGAATAACTTATTGGAATATGTGATTGTTCGAGCAGCCATATGACCATAGCTGTGGTAGTGGTCTTGCCGTGCGTCCCGGCAATAGCTATCATTTGTAGGTTTTTGTCTTTAATAAAGTTGGCAATAAACGTATCACGTTTGCTGGTTTTTATGTGATGATCACGACAAAACTGTAGCTCTGTGCTTTCTGATTGCTCCATGGCTACAGCTGAGGAGTACACAAGCCAATCGATTGGCTTATCTGCGTGGACATGTTCAATTGAGGCTAGGTCTTGCCCAATATTTATGTTGGTGATTCCTTGGTCCACGAGGTAGTCGATATATCCAGATGACTGTTTATCAGAACCAGACACATCATACCCAGCCTGATGGGCAATTTGCGCGAGTGGACCAATAGCCGTTCCGCCGATACCGCTGAAGAATACGTGCATGTGTATATGGTACACTGATTATGAACGAAAAAGTAAAAACAAAAACACCTTCATGATACACGCGCTTATTAATCGATTTCTTCGACACCGACATTTTTGGCGTCATGCTACGTTTGATGAGCTAAGCCAAATTTATATCAGCAGCTTCTTTCGAATGATGGCATTTAGTTTAGTCGGTATATTCATACCACTCTTTTTGTACGATTTGGACTATTCACTCGGCGCCATTTTTGGCTTTTATATAGCATATTTTGTTGCTCGTAGTGTGATACACCTTCCGGCCGGGTTGCTTGTGGCGCGTATCGGCCCAAAACATACCATGATTGCGAGTTTTTTATTGCAGCTTGTTTCGTCACTCTCTTTTCTGACATTAGCTGATTTTTCTTGGCCGCTTTGGCTGGTGGCGTTGATTTTTGCTGCCGCCAGCTGCTTATTCTTTACAGCATATCATGTTGATTTTTCGAAAGTGAAACATAGTGAACATGGCGGCAAAGAGATGGGGTTTGCAAGCATTGTTCAGCGAATTGGTGGGGCGATAGGCCCGGTTGTTGGCGGGGTGGTCGCCACCGTCTTTGGTCCGCAGTATATATTTTTGGCAATGATTTTATTGCTGCTCATTGCACTTGGCCCACTCCTGACTTCACCTGAACCAGTCCGCGTTCATCAGAAGATAAGATTTCGTAATATTCGTCTAAGATCGATTGTCCGTGACCTTGTTTCCTACACCGGGCTGACTATATCGCACCAACTTTCAATTTCGCTGTGGCCACTCTATCTTGGTATATTTGCGTTAGGCGCAAACGCTTACTTGAAGCTGGGCGGGTTGAGCTCAGTTGGTTTCATTGTGTCTATCTTTACTGCATATGCAATTGGTAAGATTGTTGACCGGAGGCGTGGCCGAAGTCTATTGCGTATATCTGCGATGAGTGACGTGTTCATCCAGGCAGTAAAGCCGTTCGTAAACACACTACCGTTTGCTTTTGTCGTGAACACAGCAGGTGAGTCCAGCGCTGTCGCTATGCGTATTTCTTATCAGAAGGGAATGTATGATGCGGCTGATGACCAGCCTGGCAACCGGATTGTCTATATATCATTAATGGAAACCGTTGGCTCTGTTGCAAAAGCTATTATTTGGGTCGGGCTGCTTTGGATTGGGTATAGTGTGAGCTTTGAGATTGCTATCATTGTCGGCTTTATGCTGGCTGCTTTATCAAACTTCCTGACTGTCAGTGAGCGGTTTAAGGGGTTATAATAGTTGTATGCATAAGCGGCTACTTCATCATTATGAAAAACGGCTTCGCCCTATATCGGGCTGGTACTTGCTTATTGCGACGGTGTTCTTTTTAAGTATTGCGGCATTTGCATTGCGGCAGAATAACCTACGCATGATAGAGCTTCGTAACCAAGTGTTTCAGGCTGATGAGGCCGGCGATAATATCGAAGCTGCCTTGCGGGATTTGCGCGCTCACGTGCACAGTCATATGAACGCAGACCTAACCTCTAGCGATACGTCTATACACCCGCCCATTCAATTGCAACATACCTATAAGCGCCTAGTAGATGAAGAGCAGGCGCGCGTACGTGTAGCAAACCAGTCGGTCTATCAGCAAGCTGAGCAGATTTGTGAAGAGCGCTTCCCGGCTGGTCGTCTAGCGAATGGTCGAGTTCAGTGCGTCGAACAATATGTGCTAGAAAACGGTGTTCAGGCAAGGGAAATACCGAAAGCGCTTTATCAATTTGACTTTGTCTCTCCGCGTTGGTCACCAGATCTGGCTGGCTGGAGTTTATTGTTTGGGTCTATTCTCGGATCCTTATTACTAGTTCGTTCAATCGTTGCCTTGTGGTTACGCTATAAGTTAAACCAATAAAATAACCCCTCTTTCATGTGAGGGGTTATTTTATTCTGGATAGTCGCGACCGAGACTTATTGGTCGAGGTCTAACGCTTCTTCGTCTACATTTCCACCAGTATCAGTTGGTGCATCTGTTCCGGCTGGCGCAGTTTGCTGCTGTCCAGCACCTGCTGCCCCTGCCTCTTGTGATGTATCACAATCTTGTCCCTCGGGATTTTCTTCTCTATAGGTAGCAATGGCTTCTGTTACGTCACCATCACTCTTTAGATTCTCCCAGAAAACAACCTGTTCTCGGTTGATGAGCATTTCATCTTGTGGGCCGTGCAACTCACAGCCTAGTTTTACAAGTGAGATGTCATCACCTTGCGGTAGTTGGCCTTCTTCTGTAGGCTGTACTTGCTGATTAACACGTAGGTAGTAGATGTCTACAAGTCGAAGATACTTGTTGTTTAGGTCGGTTGTTTTACCGAAGTAAACTTGACCGCCATTTAGGAAGACTGCCTGGTAGGCATCGTCTTCCACATACCGAGCTTCGTTTTTGTTTGGTCCACCGATGACCATATACGTAATTAAAGCAATTACTAAAATCGTTGCAGAGAATAGCAGGGCAATTGAAGCAAACTTCATGTTGAGGAATTTACCCTTACCCTTATCGGAAGGCTTTTTGTCGTTTCCTCCGAACAGGTTACTGCTTGGTTTCGGCGTAGCCGGATTTGATACTGGGTTAGCAGGATTACTCTGCTGCCCACTTTGATTATTTCCGTTTGGCTGGGTTAGCCGACCACCACGGTTTGCGTTTAAGTCCATAAAAATTAACCACCTTTACTTTTTCTTTATACAAACCTTATTGTAATGCATAAGCGGGTTTGCGTGCAACTACTTCTTGAGTGATGTTTGATCTTCTCTGTATAACACCTCGAGAGGAGTTTATTTTGCAACGACCCCTTGACAAGAGTAATCGCTGAGGCGTATGGTGTAATCACTATTAGTTAAGAGAGAGGGAGAAGTCAAACTATGGCTTATAAGCACACAAATTCAAAGGGTGTTACATATTACTTGAACTCAAAGGAAGTTACACTTCGTGGTGGAAAACTTCAGACAATTTATTACTTCAGTAAGGATGAGCGTCCTGAAACTGCTACTGATCTACCAGCAGGTATGGAAGTAAACGAGAATCCACGCAACGGCTTTCTAACCGTTAAGCGAACAAAATAGTACATTCTATTTTGAAAAAGACACCGGTATATCGCCGGTGTCTTTTTTTTGTTAATATATTTCTATGATTGAGACTATTCTTGAAGTAAAAAATTTAAAAAAAATTTATGGTTCTAACACAGCAGTTGATGGTGTGAGTTTTAGCGTCAACAAAGGCGAGGTGTTCGGAATACTCGGTCCAAACGGAGCCGGCAAGACGACAACACTTGAAATGATTGAAGCTATGCGCCCTATAGACGGAGGCACTTGTCTGCTAGATGGTATAGACGTGGCTAAGCAATCGCACAAAATCAAACAGATTATTGGCGTGCAGCCACAAACAGCTTCTTTTGAAGAAAAAACCAAACTAACTGAGCTTCTCGAGTTTTTTGCCTCAACGTACGGAGAGCGGGTTGACGCACGAGAAATACTTGCTGATATGCAACTGGGTGAGAAAGCTGATGCGTATCCAGAAAGTTTATCTGGTGGTCAGCGTCAGCGTTTTTCTATCGCGGCAGCATTGGTCAACAAACCAGAAGTACTGTTCCTTGATGAGCCAACGACTGGACTAGATCCACAGGCGCGTCGCAACCTATGGGAGCTAGTAGAATCAATTCGTGATAAGGGTGTTACGGTTATTTTAACGACTCACTATATGGATGAAGCAGAAAAGCTGTGTGACCGAGTAGCGATTATGGATAGCGGCAAGATCATTGCCCTTGATAGTCCTGACAAGCTGATTAAGAAGTTGCTGAAGCGTGGTTTTAAGAAGGAGAAGCAGGTCGCCCAAGCGAATCTTGAGGATGTGTTTATTGACCTGACGGGCAAGGAGTTGCGCGCATGATGAAGCAAATACGACCAGTCTTGACCTTTGCCAAGATTGATATTAAACGACTGTTTCGAGATAAAACCGGTATATTCTTTATTTTTGTGTTTCCACTGATTTTCTTATTAGTATTCGGCGGTATTTTTGGCCGTGATACAGATATATCGTTCAGTATCGCACTTATCAACAATTCTGACAGCGCGTTTTCTCAGTCGTTTGTTGAGCAACTTGATAAAAACGAGATATTTAGTCTCAACCAAGAAATTACTTCAGAAGAACAAGCGCTCGAGGAGATGAACCGTGGATCTGTGGACGCACTGATAACATTGCCTGATAATTTTGGCACGGTCTTGCCGGAAAATGGGTATCCGAGTGGTACGGCCGAAGTACTGTACGACAGAGGCAATGAGCAGGCTGGCGTGACGCTTGGTTCTGTTCTGGAGAGTGTCTTTACCGAAATAAACGCAGAGTTTGTCACTGTAGAAACGCCATTTAATGTACAAGTAGAGCCGACCGAAGTCGAGGGTCTTACAACCCTCGATTATATCTTCTCTGGCTTGCTTGGATTTACCATATTATCTCTCGGGGTGTTCGGGCCAACAACAGTTTTCCCGCGTATGAAAGAACGTGGCATTTTGCGGCGGTATCACACCACACCAATCCGTGTCTGGCAGTATTTTGCTGCTAATGTACTGTCTAATTCATTTGTTGGATTACTTGCAGTTACATTGATGTTTGTCGTAGCAGTGCTGTTATTTGATGTGTCTATGCGGGGCGACTACCTTAGCCTAATATTGCTGACTATTTTGGGGACTATGGTGTTATTCGGGGTCGGTCTAGCTGCAGGTGGTTGGGCAAAGAATGAAAACCAGGCCGCACCACTGGCAAATCTGGTTGCTTTTCCGATGATGTTTTTGAGTGGCGTGTTTTTTCCGCGTTTTCTTATGCCGGAGTGGCTACAGACTGTATCTAACTTTTTCCCACTTACGCCACTGATTGACGGATTGCGGTTGATTATTACTGAAGGGAAGACATTGCTTGAGCTTGGGCCAGAAATCGCTATGCTTATGGGTTGGCTTGTGCTTATATATCTGATTGCTTTCCGGGTGTTTCGCTGGGAATAAGGTGCTAGCACGCCTTAGATAAACCCGACAGACTATAGTGTGTCGGGTTTATTACAGGGGCTATACGAGCAAAAAATACATTGTAAATTAAACACAAGTATGATATAATATACTATATGACAGAATTTAGAAGTGATCCAAATAAGAATATGCGTGATGATATGGATCGTAATGTAAACCCCGATTCTTTAGCAGATTTAGGCTACGAGGTTCCCAGTCATATGCTTAGCGATGATTCTGCTCCAGGCGCTGAAGATTCATTCGAAGCCACGGAGCCTCAGGTAGAAGACCGGCTAGATGCTAGCCCGACGCGTCAACTTGGTCGGTTAACGATTGCTCAGGCTCAAGAAAATGCTCGCAGGCATCGAGCGCAACACCACCAGCGTCGCGGTGAAGAGCGTCGAATCAATCTGCCTAATCCAGAATAGCAACGAAGCTTTCTTGCACGTAATAGCTGAGAACCACATGTCTAAAATAGAACAAGAGCAACTTATTGTGAGCAATGAGCGCACGCAGCAGTACGCGGTGCGTGATTTTTCCGAGAGCGGTCCATCAGTCAATCTGCTGGAGCGTAATATTCGGCTGCAAAATGTGCTTGATCTATTGAAAGAAAAACAGCGTCTGGAGAATTACCGATGGGTACTTGGCCGGGATACGGATTTAGACGACGAAGTACGTGGTGCCCGAGTGGAGTCGACAAGCACGTCTATCAAAAACGTAACCAAACACACTAAAGAGCAATTTGCTCATGCTGCTGGCATGTATGCCTTGATTGATAGCGGTGTCGATGAGCGTATCGCTCGCCGGACTACTCGCTCGGCTTTTTCTGATTTCTTACGCTTCGGCTCAGGAATTCGCGATAACCAGAAGGCAAACAGCTTACGCACCAGGCTCGAGCAGACGTATCCACTCATTGAGGCAACCACACCGATAGATATTCCGATGAACGAAGTTGAGGATACTGCAGAAGAAGCGCTAGGCATCAGTGCGGTATCACGCGAACGACGAGCTGCTCGAGAAGACATTATGCGAATACGTAGCGACGACCGAGCGGGCTTTTTGCCGGCGACTCATCAGGAAAAGAACTTAGTTTTGCCTTGGCTTGATTATCTGGATAATCCAGATCGTCCACGGGGAGTCTGGCATCAGCTTGAAGAAGTTTTCGCTCATCAGCAACGGTTTGGCCATGGTGTGAGTGGCGGGGTTGAGGCACTGCGTAGCATTGTCTACGAAGTCGAGGACTACGCAACGAACGCTGAAAAGTCGGCTCAAGCACTCGAGGATCTTCAAGCGCGCATCGACGAACTTGTGCATTATCGCTTCAGTTTAGCCGGAGAGTTTGGCGATACCCACAATGCCTACGCGGTATTGGCTCGCCACATCGATATCACCAGTTTATTGCGACAGAACCCGCAGAGTACGGCAGATATGATGACGACCAAGCTCGTTCGCTGGCAGCACGACGGTCCAGGCAAGCACAAACGTATCGAAGACCACTACACAACCGAAACACCAACAGAAGCCTACCAGAAACGTATAGAAACGGTGGCTGCGACGCCGATTGTTGAGGTTCGTCCTGCTATTGCAGCTGCGTTGCTATCAGAGCGTCGCCGAGCCGAATTCTATACAACACGTCTAGAGGAGATTGTCTCGCAAGCTCCCCACAGTCGTTATATGCAAGAAGTCACACGTATTGCCCAAGACGCCCTAGGTGCGTAAACTGTCTAAGATGCAAAATATATGGGACAATCTAGAAAAGCCGTACTTTGTGTTGGCGCCGATGGATGACGTGACCGACACGGTATTCCGCCGTGTTGTCGGTAGCTGTGCTGCACCGGATTTGTATTTTACCGAGTTCGTTAACGTTGATGGCCTACAGAGTCCAGGCCGGCCTCGATTACTTAACCGGCTACAGTTTACTGCATCTGAGCAACCGCTTATTGCCCAGATTTGGGGTAAAGACCCCGAGAAGTATTATCGAACTGCTAAAGAACTAGCCGACGGCACGTTTGCCCGTGAATCTAGCGGGCTAGAAGATACGAACTACGCTGGTATCGACATTAATATGGGGTGTCCAGATAAAGCCGTCGTCAAAAATGGTTGTTGCGTGGCACTGGTTAATGATCGTCCACTAGCGAAGGAGATTATCCAGGCAACGAAAGAAGGGGCAGCGGGCAAGATGCCGGTAAGCGTGAAGACCCGATTGGGGTTCAACGAAGTTGATTATTCATGGCCAGAGTTTTTGCTCAAGCAGGATATAGCTGCGCTATCAATGCACGGTCGGACTCGTAAACAAATGAGCAAGGTGCCAGCTGACTGGGAAGCTATCGGTAAAGTGCGAGAGCTGCGCGATAATCTAGAGCTGAAAACACCTATTATTGGTAACGGTGATGTTATGAGTCGACAACAAGGCATCGAATTAGCTGAAAAACACCAACTTGATGGCATCATGATAGGCCGTGGTATCTTTCAGGATCCGTTTGTGTTTGCAGAGCAGTCACCGTGGCCTGATTATACAAAGCAGCAAAAACTTGATTTGTATGAAAAGCATGTACGGCTGTTCCAGGAAACGTGGGGAGACAGCGGTCGTCACATACGTGTACTGAATAAATTCTGCAAGATATATATCAATGAATTTCCTGGAGCAAAAGAGGCTCGCGATAAGCTCATGAATGCTGTTGATGCAGACGAGCTCTTACATATAATCAAACAAGTAGGGCAGCATGCCTGAACAGCAGCCAGAACAATCATCAGAACTCGATTCTGGCTTCTCTGAGGATAGAAAGAAGCGCCTAAACCATGTGCTACAGGGCGTAGGGGCACTTCTGCGTGAACAACAGCTTGATATTGAGTCTGAACACGTTGGAGCGCGGATTAGCTTGCAAGAGGGGGTTGAGCTTTATATACACGCTGGCAGTGAAGGTTTTTCGCTGGAGCAGCGCTGGGAGGCGATGACGGCTGATTCTTGGCTGCTCATATCCTTTGCTGCCCATTCGCTAGATGATGACGCTCCTGTTGGACGGCTGCGAGGTTCTCTGTTGAAGCTTGGATCGAAGGGCTTGCAAGTGGCGCGGGGTGCAGCTGGCATTCGGGATGAGCCCGAACAGCTCAGCGCTTTGCCTGAAGCGCCAGCCAGTCATGAGCAACAACTTGAGTTGTCAGTTTTCTTAAGTCGAGCGATTGATCGCGTTCGCAGAAGTCAAAATCCAAAACGATAAATTCGAGGGTTGTTTATAAGCGGTGTTGGTATAAGAAGTTCCACATCTGCTGCGTTGAGTCAGGCGATGCGTCTGGGAATCGCCAGATACGCCACTGTGGCCAACGGTGCGAGGTATCATAAATCTGTTGCACAAGCTGGTTATTACTATCTGATCCCCACGTATATTCGTCATAAGCATCTGTTTGCTGAAGCTGCTTATTACTTAGTCCATAGTGGCTTGCCCATATATCAGCTGTATCATTGGCAGGCAGAAAGTTGAAACCACCGCTGGACAACTGTTCATTGAGTGGCACATAGGTATCAGAGGTACCTTGTACGAGAAGCAATGGTGCTTGAGCGTTGCTGATATCGAGTGTTGTGTCGCGGTCACCGACTCCACTCATAACACTGACACCCGCCGCAAATAAATCTGGCCGCTCATGGAGTAATCGTTGAGCCAATATGCCGCCATTAGAGAATCCGACGACGTATATGCGTCGACCATCTATAGCGTTATTCTCGCGTATGTCGTCTATCATCGAGGTAATAAAGGCGACATCATCTACATTATTTTGGTATGCCCAACCACAGCAGAATATGCCGTTCCAGGATTGTTTTTGCCCGGAAGGTAGGGCTAGGGTAGCATTCTCTTTTTCTGCCAGTATATGAAGTCCTGAATAAGCGCTCATCCACCATGATCGGTCACGAAAACCATGTAGGCCTATTAGGAGTGGGCGCGGTTCATCGGGCGAGGCATTAACGAGACGATAAGAGCGCTTTTCGCCCTGAACTGATACAGTTTCTACTGGTGTAAAGACGAGTCTTCTATCACTAGGAGTGAGTACGAAAAAGAACACAGCAACCAACGTAATCAGCGCCACAAACAGTACAAAAAATAAAAAGAGAATTATCCGCATATATTTTAAGTATGACACTTTTCGGATTTTTTGACTACGAGTTACATCTTGTATCTGGTAAAATGAGGCAGTCTGACCCATACGGGGGTGTAGCTCAGGGGTTAGAGCACTCGGCTCATAACCGATTGGTCGCTGGTTCAAATCCAGCCACCCCCACCAAGTAAAACGCTCGCTGTAAAGCGGGCTTTTTACTTGGTGGGCGATACTTTGTATGGGATTTGAACCAGGGCATCACGAAGTGATGTGGGTCTAAGCGAGCTTCACGCGCAGATGCTCGCATCGAGCATGAAGCGAAGTGGAATAGCGGAGCGTCAATCCAGCCACCCCCATCAGAATGACAGATCAGCCAGCCTGTTGATGAGCAAAGCTCATCATTCCGCTGGCTTTTTTCGTTCTGACGGCGTCATAATTTCCAATGCTCCCTCTACGTATCACCTATACGTTTCGGTCCGCCTTTCAATTCTTCCTTGTCAGAAACGAAAATCTATTCATTCTGGTAAGCCTGAGAGAAGTTATAAATCTATATGAGGCTGGATGGGATTTGAACCAGGGCATCACCTAAAATTGGAGAGATTAAACCCGACAGACTATAGTGTGTCGGGTTTAATTGGCTCGGCTCGGCAGGTTATCGGCGACTTCTTGCATGATTTCGCGCGCTGCGCTGGATGGGTCACGGCGATCATCAGCTTTGGTAACATTTCGACCAAGCATCAAATAGTCGGCTCCATTTCGAATAGCGTCTCTTGGGCTGGCGGTGCGTTTCTGGTCGTTTGGCTTTTTACTCCAGGTCGGAGTGATGCTACCAACGGCAACCAGCAGGTCGCTCAACTCTGAATCGTTTCTAATAATCTCTAGCTCATGAACAGAGCAAAGTACGCCATCAAGCCCGGCTTCTTTCGCCATATGAGCGAAGCCAAGAACTTTTTTATCAGCTTTTTCGCCGAATATCGATACACATTCTCCATTATCTAGTGAGGTTAAGACCGTTGCTCCAAGCAGGCCACCGATGAGATGGCGTTTAGAACGCATGAACGGATTTGTAATAGCTTCTCGCCCTTGATCTCTACCGCCAACAGCTGCTTCTAGCATCGCTTGACCTCCGCTAGCGTGTACGGTAATGAAGGCGGCACCGCATTCGGTTAGGTTTCTGGTGTGATTCTCGACAACCTTTGGCGTATTGTGCAGCATTGCATCAGCTACGGTAAGCATGCCGAGTGTTGATATTTTATTAACACTCGGTCGCCAACCTTCTCTGTCAGCAAGTGAGTTGATCTTTGCCATACCAATGTAGGGTTTGGTTTTGTTCATGATAGTCCCGGCTTCTTCCCAGGTCATATCATCTAGTCCGAGTATCAGGTGGTCTTGTGGCTCTTTGAGTGCTTTGCGATACGTTTCTCTAGACACAAGTGTCTCGCTTTCTCCACCAAGTATATTGCTAGCTTCAGTATATCACTTAGAGCTGGTCTACTACCCGCACATCGTGACGTATGAGTTTGTTTTGCAGATTAAAACTAAAATCACCGACGACTTTTTTACCCTCGAGCACCTGCGGCAACCAGTGAGGATCATCCTCCCACATGTCTTTATATGGAATATCTGCTTGCTTAAACCATTTAGGTGACATCTCCTCAGTTTCATTTGGTTCACCGTCCCATTCAGAGGTAATGAAGGTCGTGACGTACATGTCTGGTTGTGGTGGCTTACTTTCAGCAAAAACAAAGTTAAGCTGAGCGACTTTTTGTATATGACGCGGCGTTACGGTAACTTCTTCTTGGCATTCTCGTACTGCAGCTTGCTCAACAGTTTCACCCGGATCGAGCTTTCCGCCGACGCCGTTGTACAATCCTGCACCAAATCCGCGCTTCTTCATGGCTAGAAGTACTTGGTCGCCATTTAGTAAGAAGAGTAAGGTTACGTGTAATTTATTAGATTGTTGCATGTTCTTATTAGTATACGAGAAGCCACGGTTTGAACAAACCACAACCGAAATCGTTTATATAAAGCTATAAGCGGCCAGCGCAAGTAGCCAAGAAGTTATAATCAATCCAGTTGCGCTTATAAGTGTGAGCGCTTGTTTACTGTCGGTGTTTATATCTCGTCTATGGATATAAGGCACAAGCTTGGTAGTAGTCAAAAGCGTAGCCAGTAGTGGGGCAAGCGCCACAGCCACAGCTATGAGCATCAGCATAATTGCAGAGAAGCTGATATTCAACTGCAGCTCATAAGTAAGCAGTTGTTGCTGTTGTCCATAAAAGATTGGCTCGACCATACCCACCAAAAAGCCGAAAAGCAACATTAGCCACAGGGGAATGGTGATTGATGCGATCTGCGTTATGCGTCGCGCTAGACGGGTAAGCTCTACTGGGAGCGATACGTGTTTATGCATCATATAGGCTTGGACTTTCATGAGACAGAGCAAAGCGATAGCTAGTGCGATAAAGATTGTTAAATATGCTCGAAAATCGTCAAGTAGCCCGTGTGATACCGCTCCGTATGCAAGCTGGCTAACGTAAGCTAAACCAACACCAGCTATATATGTTAGCCCAATCGTGCGTAACCGGCTGGTTGATTGAGCATACACAGTGACGATGAGCAGCATACAGAGTAGGGCAAATGGCTGAATCATGTAATGGAGTGTTGCGCTGATAAGTTCGGTGGTAGATACAAACATCATGACGATTGCTCCGGCTGTCTAACTTCCTGATAGGAGCACAGTTGGTCGTAAATACGACTAGCGCCGAAGGCAGTACAGCGCAGATTGTCTCGTAGGCCATAGCTTGGGCACAACTTGTCGGTAGTGTCTTTTGGCTGGCTGAACTCGACGATAATACAATCTCCCGGAGGGATAGACTGGCCACGCGTTAGCATATACTCAGCTGGGTTGGCCAGTTTTTGTTGCTGGTATGTTCTCGTTTGACTATCGGCAGTGTAGACAAACACTTGTAGCTCAGTATTGCTTGAATCCGGGCAACGTTGTCCATCAGTAATGTCAATTAGCAGTACGCTAGCATGGTCATCGTTGCGTAACATGTATTTCTCGATAAATGCTATATCCATGTTGCCTTGCGGGTCGCCATCTATCCATTTTTGTGAAGCCAGCCAGGTTGATGGATCGTTTTCCAATGGGATCATAATGCTTTCTTCCTGTAGCTCGCCCCCAATAGCATGAAAATAGGGGCCAAGGCTGACACTTGTCGATGCATTTTTAACAAAGCCTGAGACAGTTATGCGTTTGTCATCTTGGGTAAACTTTCGATTGCTGCTTAGGCTAGCTGTATTTGGTTTTATCTCAGTGTCGCACACCCAAAACTCAATCTCTGCTTGGCTATGAGCTACGCCAGCTGAGTCAGAAGTTGCTTGCAATAAAACAGTAGATATTAGCAAAACAGTAGTAGTCACCAAAGTGACTGCACTAAATCCATAAAATATTATGGGCTTAAGCTGGTATTTGTGATGGAGCATAAAAAATACGAGACCAGCCAGTAACGTACTAGCCAGTAGGACACTGTCAGTAGTTATTGACTGCATTATTGGTTCGAGCGTGTTGCCAAATAGCTTTGAATTCACGTATGCCGCCCACCTTTCATTACTTATAAACTATAGCATAAGCACAGATACGCTACAGTAGTACATTGCGCTATAATGGTTGTAACATGCTAGAAAAACTACGCACCATAAAAATAAAACCAATTATAGACGCGCTCAGGGATACTCGAGTGATAGGTGCGATCGGGTTTGGTGTCGTAGCACTGCTAGTTAGCTGGAGTAGTGTTGGAGTTATTCAGCAAAATTTTACACTCCAGCAGCAGATTGCTCAGCTCGAGAACGAGATCACCATTCAGCAACTTGAGAACACGAATTTGGAGCTACGAAACGAATACTATAATACAGACCAGTACTTGGAGCTACAGGCGCGCCGGCAGTTCGGCCTGGCTGCTCCGGGGGAGACTGTTTTGACGGTACCCGAGCGTGTTGCGCTGGAGAATAGCGTTCCAATCGAAGACGAAGTTCGTGAACCTCAACAAACGCAATCTGATAAACCGGGGTATCAGCAAAATATAGAGGTTTGGGGTGATTTTTTCTTCCGGGGCTTTCGCGGGCAGTAGAAGGTGGTTGACTGTCACCCTATTCTCTGGTAACATTGCTAACTGTTACAAAAGCTATAAGCCTATATCCTACATCGGATACTATCGCGGGGTGGAGCAGCGGCAGCTCGTGTGGCTCATAACCACAAGGTCGCAGGTTCGAGTCCTGCCCCCGCTACCAAGAAAGACTTTTCAGGTTCTGGAAGGTCTTTTTTAGTTGAAATACATCTGTAAAGCTCACTCATTTGTGTGGTTCCAAACCTATGATCATTCTGGTCATACACCAGCCCCTCTGGAAAGAGCATATTTTGGAACCTTTGTCTTGAAACTATACTTGCATCAAGCCATTGAAGGTTCACCTTTTCCATTACGTCAATCGCATAGTCTATATCAGCTTCTTGAACAGTTTGAATACCTTCAAACTCACGCAAGTCTTTATTGACGCTTGCTTTATCTTGATCAAGGCTTTTAACTAAATCATTCTTCTCCTCAATCGTAAGAGCACCTTCATTGTAGTTCCGTATAGCCTTAATTCTACTGTCGGCAACTTCATCAAGTTCTTTTCTTTTTCTAGCTATTTTAGTATTCAGTCTTTCAAGTCCATTACTTGCTTCGAACACCAGCACTTCCTTGTACAGGCTAAGTAATTCATTCTCGGGCTTTACACGCTCCAACAGCTCTGTAAAGTCTTTGTGTACGACTTCAGCCTTTACGGACTTCGCTACGCCCTTACAGCTTGCTCTAGAGCAATGATAGCGTGGAGAATATCCACCTGCCCCTGTCTTAGGAGCTGATGCGTACATTTGTTTCCTGCAGTGTGAGCATAAAAGGATACCCTTTAATGGATATTCTGGGTTTTGTGTCTTATGCTCCTCGCCCTTGCGTGTCTTTGAACCATATAGCAAGTATTGGTTTTGCTCGTAGGTGTCTTTAGAAATAATCGGATCATGTTTACCTTCTACAGGCTCGTAGCTAGTAAACTTATCCGCAACAAAACCAGCGTATGTAGGGGACTTTATCAAACGGTTAATACTATCTTCGCTTATAACTTTGCCATAACGGCTCCTGAGCCCTATTTCTTTGGCGTATCTTGTGAGTTCAGCCTTTGTTATGTCGCCCTCTGAGAACCTTTCAAGGACATCTTTGACTAACGGTGCTTTACTGTTCGGTTTTAGTGTAGGTCGCTGCTTGCCTAAGTCATTTGAAATCTTAGCTGTGTCATAGCCTACAATTGGAGGATGTTGCCAGTAACCCTGCATAGCTAGTGCAGTCATGTTATCCACGGTATATTCAGTCTTACCATCGTTGTCTAGTTGTCCGAGAAGTACCATAAGGCTTTCAAGAAATCTACCTGTTTTCGTATCATCTATTGGCTCTGTAGCAGATCGCATTGTTATACCTGCCGTCTTTAGAACTGTCCTTACACCACTCACATAGGTATCCAGATCCCTAGAAGCTCGGTTCATCTTGTATACAATTACATGGTCTATTTGGTCTTTTTTATCAATTGCACGCTTTAAAAGGTTTTGAAGCTCTTCACGATCAGTATTCTTACCACTCTTTGCTTCATCGTAATACCAATCAACTATTGATATGTTCTCACTGTCTGCATACCGTTGGATCGCTTCTTTTTGCGTCTCTGGACTTTCATTGTTTATCTGTCGCTTACTTGATATACGTACATATGCAAGTCCACGTTTGCTTGAGAGTGTTTTATTTAGAGTGTTCATGGGTATGTGCTTTCTTGGAACCATTATACCCTAAATGTTCCTTAGCTAACAAGTGTAAAGTGTTGATTATTTCTCTTACTTGGTTATCTGAAAGATGAGCATATTTTTGCCCAAGAATACGTCTAGCACGACTAATGCTAATAGTTCTTGTATTAGTATTGTATTTATTAGTATCGAGAGGCATTGTGAATATCCCTTGAGATATTCCTTCAACACAGTCCTGAGGTAGTTTATGGACCTGTAGCTCAGTCAATTACCTAAGTAATCCGTTAGCATCGCCTCTCTCCGGCGTAATCCAATTATACACCAGAACATCCTATCTGTTAAAATCATAATAATGGATCAAAACAGTCAAACAACTCTACCGTTTTTCATTCACGAAAATCCGGAGGATGTGGATACCGAGTTTAAGCAGTGTGCTGGAGGCATGCTATCTAAAAATGTAGAGAACACTATTTCAGCATTCTCAAACACTGATGGTGGAAGAATTGTTTTAGGCGTATCGCCAGACGGAAAAGCTATAGGACTGGGGAACAAAGAATTAGATAAACTTCAGCTTGACCTAATGTCTACATGCAAAAGTGTGTTCAACATTGAAATTATTCCAGATATCAAGCAGGTGGACGGCAAAATCATTGCTTATATTTCCGCATCAGTGGCACAACTTAGACCTGTACACATCAAGCGTAAGGGCGTACACAAGGGTTCCTATGTACGAATTGGATCTGCTGACGTACTAGCTAATGAAGATGCAATTAAACGATTTAGTGTGGCATCTAAGGGTGGTGCTGAGACTATTATCTACGAAAATGAAAAGTACGAAGATCATCTAGACCTCCAGCTAGTATCAGCGTATATAGAACAACTCAACTTATCCAAAGATAATATCTATCAAGATTTTAGTCAGAAGGAAGTTATGCTAAAGCAAAAAGCTATTGATAAGAAGGATAATGTCACATACTTCGGGCTTTTAGCTTTCAGCAAACAACATAGCCTACAAGAAATTGTTTCACCAACGATTAATATATCCATTACTCACTATCCGGGTGCAAGCAAAGTAAACGACATTGACCTAACAGAAACATACCTAGACAACAGGGAGTTTAATGGTAATGTTCTTGAGCAATTTGATAAAGCCTTTGACTATATAAAGACTAGATTGCCAATTCGTGGAACTATCGAGGCTTCAGGTAAGCGTAGGGATTACTTAATTATACCTGAGGTAGCTATTCGTGAAGCTTTAGCAAATAGCATCGCTCATCGCGACTACTCAACACACACGGCGAGAGTTCAAATTGACATTTATGCAGACAGAATGGAAATCATCAATCCCGGCATAAGTTTAGTTCCGATTGAACAACTTGAAAATGCCCCATCTGCAACCAGAAATCCGCTACTCATGACTTTCCTGAAAGAACTTGGAATTACTGAACAAAAAGCCAGAGGTATACGAACTATAAAACTTTCACTGAAAAAAGCAGGATTACAAGAACCGGGTTTTGAAAATATTAATGATAGCTTCAAAGTAACTTTGTACAGTTCTGCATTTATGTCAAACACTGATAAAACATGGCTACATAGGTTTGCTAGACACAAACTAAACGACAGACAATTAAACGCATTAGCACATGCAAGAAACAAGCCCGCAGGTATAAGCAATAGTGAGTATCGCGACATCAATAGTATGCAGAATGTGCGTGACGATAAAAAAGCCAATAAAGACCTAAGAAAACTTGTTGATTTAGGACTGCTTGTGCCTGTCGGTGAACACAAAAAACGAAGATACTACATAAACGAAGATTACATCTAAACTTAAGCGTTACCTTGTCTACCCCCCACGGTACCCCCCCAATTGTACCCCTGGAAAAAGTACTTTACCCCCCACTCAAAGTGGTTGTGGATAAAGAAATCCACAGGCTACTTTTTCTTTGAATTATCGTAAGCTTCTTTTATGTATGCCCACCCAATAGGGATGCCATAAATACCGCCTATGAACGCTAACCAAGCCCAGCCGTTGCCAGAACTTGACGAACCGCTATCGTTTTCATTATCTTCTGCAGTGCTTACATCTACATCAACTTGTTCTTGATAAATAGCATACCCCTCGGCATAACTATCTGAATATGCATCAGTATAACTATCATTGGCTATATCTCTACAACCTTCAACAAATCCATCATAAACTCCACTTATGTAATCCTCATATTCGTTGGCACGAAAATCAAAGGTGACATCATCACAGATCCAGTCAGATGCGTCCGGATAAAACTCCTCACTTTCACCATTTGATCCAGCTTCATAGCCATCGCCTCTACCCTCACTATTTGCAGTAGAGGTTATATAGTCTTGATTATTATCAAGTGCGTCATTATTCCCATATTCGTAACCTTGATCATAGTAATCATCCTCAACGTATCCGCCATTATGATAGTGGTATGTACCCGCACAAGATCCTACGTAGCAGTTATGCCCACCATAAGCGTCAGTTCTTCCCGAATGTGCTAAGACATTTCCTGTGGCAAAGAATGGAAAAGCGAATACACAAGCTATAACAACGATTTTAATTGCTTTCACAACCATAACCATCACCATCTCGGTCAAACCTGTGTCTGTCATTACCAATAACTCTCACGCTAGTTGAAATATCACCACAATCAAGATCATAGGAAACATTAGGTATACAGGGTGTATAGTTTGGGTCGCAATTACTTGATTGGGGTGGTTGAGCTTGAGTGGGTGTGGTATTTGCTGGGGGCGTGGACACTTGAGTTTCTTTTTCTACTGATTGTTCGGTGTCACCATTACAAGTATTAGGCGACCAAAGTCCTTTTTCGGCTTCTTCAGCTTCCTTCTGTGCTTGCTTGAACGCACTCTGATACTTGTATGGAACGTTATACGTATATTCGTGGGCATATCCTTCTGCAATAATTGTCTTGTTGTACATTGTTCCATCTTCTAGGTATACATATCGTAGAAGTCTGTCGTATTTATCTCTATTATCTTGGCTATCGTCACTTTCAAGTCTTACTTTTTTACCTTCAAGCAGTTCTTTTGCTTTTGAGCTAGCCTCATTGCCAAAACATTGAACAGGTTTTCTTGGATCTACTGTCTCGGGTGTATCAATTCCAATTAATCTCAATCTAGTAGTTTCACCTTCTATGCTCACGTCAATCGTATCGCCATCAACGACCTTAACAACATCATATAGTTCAGAAAGTTTGGCTTCTTCTAGGCCATCCACTTCGTTAGAAGTGTTGTCGGTCTGCTGAACAGTATCCTGCGTGTCTCCACCTGCTGAATTGAGCTGTTCTGTATCAGGTTGTGTTGGGGCGACCAAAGCTATCAATACAAACACCACTACTAACAGTCCTGAGTAGTATGTTGCTAGTTTTTTACGACCTTCTGACTTAAAAATCTTTTTATTAAAGTTCGCCTTCGGTTTGACCATGCTAACAATAAACATGACTAATACTATGATTAATCCAAGTGTTAAAAGTACCGCTATGAACTCACGCATATATGCGTATATTAAACCACAAATACGCATTTCGTGCTCTCTAGTAGTAAAATAGGAGGATGAAATACAACATGTACGTAGATATTGATGGGGTATTACTTGCTAATGAAAGCAACTTAGCAATTGGAGCAAGTGAGTTTATTAAATATATATCTGAAAACTTCACTGTTTACTGGCTAACAACTCATTGCATGCACGGTGATGGTGCTTGGGCAGTAGAATATGTGAATAGGGCTTCAGACGAAGACTTGAGTGGTTGGTTAAATAAGTTTACACCTACGACTTGGAGCCTGAAAAAAACTGAAGCTATTGATTTTTCTAAACCGTTTATGTGGTTTGATGATGATTGCTATAGTGGTGAAAAAATTGCACTCAAAGACAATAATGTTACTAACTCATGGATTGAGATTGAGCTTAACAAGTATCAAGATCAGCTCTTACACGAACTTAAAATGCTTAAGAGTATTATTGAAGAATAACTATTAAAGTTCAGCCAAAGGATTATCTTTACGCCAAGTCCTCACTGCCTTTTCTAGTAACTCCGGGCTATTGATAATTTCATCAACCCTATCTTGAAAAAGTCGTAATGCTTTATCATCGCCTAATACATCTCTAACTTCCTTCGGGTAGCCTCTATCTAGCTTAGAGCTTTCATTCCAAACCTTTGTCATTGACCACCTTAATTTTGCCCTCCACCGCCAACCTTTTTTATAGTACCTGCCTACATTGAATAGAATTATGAAGTCAAGCTGTTCCATAAGCTCGTCACTGACTAAGCCCATATATTCATTATTTGCCACTAAAACCTCCTTTATTTTGATGTCGTGGCAACTAAAAAGCCCGCCACGAGCGATAGTCTTGCGACTACCCATAAAGGTTTCCCCATATGACAACGCAAAGAAGTACTCATGACGAGCTGTTTCTTTGCGTTGATTTGATGATCATACCTTCTTCAAATGAAGTGGCTTTAGATCTAAAGTGGATAAACCACTTGCAAACAGTATATATGCAAGCCTGTGTTCAAACCAATACCTCTGTAAAAATGTGTATATTTGTGTTTACCTCTGTACGAATGTTAGTTTTTGTTAATAGCTCTGTTAAAATGTTCTACTTTGTTCTACCTCAAGAGGAGTATTGATTTTCATTACTACCTCATACGGAATATCACTTTTTGTCACTCAAACCCCACCTCAAGAAGAACGTCATTATTAATAATCTGATAACGAACCAAACCCTCTATGTATCAAGACACTCTTTCAAGTACTTACGTATATACACCTAATAGGCATGTAACTAGAAAGGAAGGGTAAGGTGGGGGGCTATTTTACGCACGCCAACTAGTACTAATTTATATATGTATACCTTCCGCACAATACTAGAAGTATTAACTACGAGTCACTACATAAGTTCTAGTATTGTG
>Ga0306906_1000125_pt1 | contig 40366 bp, 54 predicted proteins | sample AntRauTorcE11897_FD_190405 | JGI IMG/M metagenome (GOLD analysis project Ga0306906, IMG submission 190405) | Saline lake microbial communities from Rauer Islands, Antarctica - Metagenome Torckler E11 #897 (v2) (version 2) | ecosystem: Environmental > Aquatic > Non-marine Saline and Alkaline >...
CCTTGACGTACGCCAGGTAGTCTCGGGACGATCCGCCCGAAGCGCCTTGGATCGTGCTGACCGTCTGATCGTCGCCGTGCACCTCGGGGACGTTGCCCTCTTCCCTGCCCCGGGTGGCGAACGCGACCGCCTTCACCTGGCTGCGATCGAGGGGGCCGGTGGCGTCCTCGGTGATCGCTAGGCCGTCATTCGTCCAGTTCTGCCAGTTGAAGCCGAGGGGCGGTGGGACCTGGGTCGGCTTGCGGTCCGGCACCAGCCATCCCGCCTGCGCATGCGCCGCATCCGGACCACCGGTGCCGAACGAACTGGTCAAGGCTTGGGTGATTCCTCCGTCGGAGAGGACGCCACCACGCTCTCCAGCGCCTTCTGGAGCGTGTCGGGCAGGGTCCTTCTCCGCCGCGTCGCTCGTTCGAGGATCCCCCGGCAGGCCTTCACGCTCAAAAAGAATGTGTCCGGCACGTTCGCCTGAAGGATGGAAGACAAGGAAGATGCGCTTGCGTCGCTGGGCGAGTCCGAAATGTTGAGAATCCAGGACTCGCCACTCGGCGGAGCCTTCAGGTCCAAAGACCACACCTCCACTTCTCCATTTGTCAGGCCGGGGGACGTCTCCTCCCACCAGGCTTTGGAGAACGACACGGAAGTCTTCTCCCTTGTTGCTGGTGAGCGAGCCTGGGACGTTCTCCCAGACAGCGAGTCGCGGATACTCTCCATCGGTCTCCTCCAGTAGGTCCTTGATGTAGCGGACGGCTTCACTGAACAGTCCACTGCGCTCGTCGGCGAGTCCCTTGCGCCGGCCGGCGACGCTGAGGCCCTGGCACGGCGATCCCCACGACACGACGTCGGGGTAGCCAAACGTATACGTTTGGAGCGTCTGCACGTCGTCGTGCTTCGGCACGTCGGGCCACTGTGCTTCCAGCACCTTGCGGGCGTGCGTGTCGATCTCGCACTGGCCGATGGAGTCGAAGCCGTGCTGTTCGAAGCCTCGATCGAACCCTCCCACGCCGGAAAAGAGCGAGACGTGCGTGTAGGGCCTCGTCATTCGACGATGTCGACGCGCACCAGGGCGCCCCACAGGCGATCGAGGGCCTTGGCGTACTTGCGTTGACGGGCGACGTTGTAAGTGCTGAGCTCTTCCAAGCGGTCCATCCTCATTTTGTGGATCAGGTCGCAGATCTTGATCCTGGTGGCGTCGCGGTTGTACGAGACGCGGATGATGTAGTCGGTGTAGCTCTCGGTGTTCCGCCGGGTCAGCGCCAGCACCAGGTCGACGGTCTCGTCGTCGAAGTCGATCGTCAGTTCGCCCGGCGTGATCACGCGCTCTTCGACGAGGTCGTGCATGACGGCGGCGGTCGATACGCTTTGCGGCTGCTCACCGAAGAAGTGGAGAAGCAGCGAGTACACCTCGAAGCCGTGGTGGACAAGGGGGTGCTCCCCACTCTCGGTCGTGGGGAGCCGGTCGAGACACGTTGCCAATGCGGGATCGAACACTATGCTCCTATCCTATCAGAATGTCTACGGGAGGGGGCTGAGCAGACCCACGAGGGCTGCCAGCACGATCGCGATCAGGATCACGGCTTGTTCGTGCCGAGGTAGGGACGCATGGCTCCCGCAAGGGCGTACGCACGTCGGCCGTACTGTGCGAACATCTGCCGGATGCCGAAGCGAGCGAGTTCGCTCCACGCCACCCGGTGATCCTGGTCCTTCTTGAGCGGCACCTGCTTGTTCATGCGGTTCACCACCGAGTTGATCCGGTCGGCGTGCATCTCGAGGTCCGCCTTCTCCTCCGCTTCGAGGTACGTCACCATGCGCTGTCGATCATCGAAGATCCGGTTGGCATCGTCGTCGGCGGCCAGGTCCGGCTTGCCTATCCCTAGGTAGGGACGGTAGCGCCGTGCCGCGTCTTCGTTGCTGAATAGGCGCAGGCCCTCCAACTCGTTTCTCACGGCGAAGCGCGCGAGCTCGCTCGTGCTGGTGAGGTTGTCGCGCTGCTCCTCGGGCAGGCTCTGGTTCTCCTCGGCGATCAGCTCGTTCAGCATCTCGGCGACCTTGCCAAGGCGATCCTTGTCGCCGCCTTCGATGTAGAAGCTGACGCGAACGCGGTTCTTCAACTCGGCCGGGCGTCCGGCTCCAGGCCGGGCACCGCCGATCTTCTTTCCACTCGGCTCTGCCATCATCTCTCCTCTCCTCTCCGGCCTTATCGGCCCGTGTCTGAATAAAGTGTAGCCTACTGACTCGCCTATGTCAAGTCTCGGTGTCGCGGAAGCCGTTCGTCGCCCAGTACAGTCGGTATGCGTCGGACACGGTCTCCCAGATGTCGACCGGGAGCCACGCGACGGTGCGCAACACGAACCAGCCGAGGACGTGCAGGGGCGGTTCGTCGAGGATGATGGTCTCGTCGAGCACCATCATGCTCAGGGCGCGCAGGGTACCGATCGGGAAGTAGAGCACCCACCAGGCTTCCATCAGCACGGCGAGGATACTGGACACCGACCAGACCATCAGGGTGAGGAGGATGGACCCGAGGAAGTTCTGTCGGACGCTCACGCGCCCGCCCGAACCCGCTTGCGCTGCACCGGCTCCTCGTCGTCGGGGAGTTTGACGTTGGCCGAACCCCCGGCACCCCTGATGACCCGCTCGAGGACGTGTGACGGCAACTCCTTGTAGACGTTGTCGTACGACGTCAGCGGTCGGTATACGAGTCGCTTGGAACCAGCCTCGGCAATCGCCTGGTACTTCGTGGTGATCGCGCCGTCCTCGTCGACCAACGCCTCTTCGCGCTCCTCGGCATCGGCCTCGCTGTCCTCTTCGAAGAGGTCGACGGAGCCGTCGGGGAACTCGGCGAACACCAGGTAGGCGGGGACCGGCTGGGGCGGCTCGTCGTAGTAGTCCTTGCCGCCGCTCAGCATCCAGATGACGTCGCGCAGGGCGCGCTGCTTCTTGAACGCCCAGTCCCGGATGTTCGGGTAGAGGTCGGTACGCTCGAGCTCCTTCTCGTACTGGTCCTTCATCTGCTCCAGGACCTGGACGATGAAGTCCGTCGTGCCGATGTCGAGCATGACCATGTCGCTGTGCAGCGGCTCGTCGTTGGCGAGCTGCTCGTGCAACGCGATGATCTCTTCGCTCAGGCGTTCCTGTTGGCTCTGGTACGACGCCTGGAGGTTCGGGTTGCCCTTGGCCTCGTGCCAGGCGCGGTTCATGGCCTTGATGCGGCCCTCTCGTTCGCGAATCAGGTCTCCAATGGTGCTCATAGTCGCTCCTTTCGTACCCTGCGTATCAGGGTTCTAGTTGAGGCTGCGTGGCCTCCTTTTCTTCAGGTGTCGCTCGAAGCGTTCCAGGAGAAGCTCCAGGCGTTCAAGGTACGCCTCGTCGTCGAGGTCGTGCCGATCGTGAAGCAGTTGCTCGATCGCCGCGTCAAGATCCGGATCTCTGTAGCGGTGCCAATGAAGGAACCGGAGGACGTGGGGGCGCACGCTCATGCGCCAGTCTACGCCCTAGCGCGATATGGCGCGCGCCGCCGCGTCGGGATCGGCCATGCCGAACATGATGATCTCGTCGTCGCTACGGCCGGCGCTGTTGACCCTGACCTTGCCGCGGCGCAGGATCGGGTTGAAGAACGGACGCTCCACAGACACGTCGGTGACGCGCGTGAGGTCGATCGAGGTAGCCTTCTTGGCACCGACGCCGGTGCGCTGGAGGATGCGCTGGTTGGTGATCGCCCAGCGGTTCTCGTGCTCGCCCCAGCGCCACGACACCGTGAACGCCAGCCAGCCGAGGAAGGTCCAGATGCCCGGCCAGATCAGGAAGGGGACGGCGAACCCAAGGCTGGAACCGATCGTCGGCCAGAGTGCGGACGCGCGGTACTCCTCCACGACTTCCTCGCCGCGGCGCAGAGCGATGTTGTCCCACGCCCGATCGGTCAGGGTCTCCTCTGTTTTGGCTTCGGTGCGGGCGTTCCACGGAATGTTCTTTCGCATGTAGTCACTCCTTTCTGGGGCGTCAACCCCGCTTACTTGAATAGAGTGTACTACACAACGCCGTGGGTGTCAATAGCGCAACCCCCGGAGCTCCGGGGGCTTGGGAGGGCTGACCGACGAGCGCCCTCCGTCAACGTCGGGAGGGCGCAGGCCGAGATACGGCTTGGGTGTGTGTCCCGTTCAGCGCCGTCGGATCACCTCCAACGTGAGTTGACGTAGCAAGTCACACATACTTGCGCCTCCCGCAACGATTCTATCAGATACCGGCGTCTGCGTGAAGAATCAAGATCCCCCGACGTACACCGAACTGCCGGGCCTCTCTAACGGTGTCGTGCACCATCACATCGACGGTGTTACGGAACCGAGGCGCCATCGTGTCGTTCACGACCAGCTCGTAACTCTCGACGGTCTCCCCCACCTGGACGTAGACCGTCGCCACCGACCCACAGTACGCCTTCCAGCCGTCGACGAAGAACAGGTCCTGACTGAGCGCGACCTGTGAGGGGAGCGTAGGACCGCAAGACGAGTTCGACGGGTCCGCATCGGTCTGCGATGGGACGGGATTGTAGCTGCTGATCCGGTCCACCTCGATCACCGCCTCCAGATCGTGACCGTCGGTCCAGGCTTGGCGGTAGGCGTCCGCCAGGTGGGCGTTCCCGACCGGGATAACATCGGCTCGAGCCTCCGGCGTCGGCAGTCGACGATGCTCGACGACCAGAGCGGGCGTGGGGACGGGAACGGGTTTCGGTTCGGGCCAGACCTGACCGGCGGCGAGGATGGGCAGGATCCCTACGATAAGCGCGGCGATGATGCGTCGTGCGGTGCGCAAAGCGACCTCCTAACGCAGACTATTCTAACGCATCATCGATGTCCTCCGTTGTGAGATAGTCGGGCCGTCGCCAACCTGGGCGCCGAGCGAGCGAAGCCTTCGCGCACATCGGTCAGCGTGCGCTCGATCACCCCCACCAGGCCGAGAGGGCCGAGCTCTCCCCTTGCCGCTCGCCAGAGTTGCTTCATCCAGAATCGCGGGTTGGCGTCGCCGAGCAGGTACGCCAGGTAGTAGCCGGACGACGCGACGTTTCGGACGTCCTGGACGGCGCTGAACACCGCCTCGGGGACGCTGCCCGGACCACTGTTTGTCGGGGGTGGGAAGCCTTGGAACGTCCACAGGAGCAGTGTCTCTGTCATCGTCCCTGCTGTCTTGGGTAACGGTCCGTGCAGGGTCCGACCGCGAACGATGTCGCCTTCGAAGTCGCGAACCTGCTCCGCGAACGCCTCGGCCGGGATCCGCAGCTTCCGGTCGACCGGCTCGATCGCCACGACCCACAGGCACCCGTCCTTCATGCGCCGGCCGCCCTCCACCACGGCGCAGTGGTACGCCATGTTCACGCGCTGCTTGAGCGCGGGGTAGCGGTAGAACCAGCGCCGGATCGTCGACGGGTCGACCTCGAGCATCTCCGCCATCACGTACTGGGGGCAGAACAGGACCACCTCGTTGACGTCGGTGCCGCGCTCGTCGTTGACACGCTCCGCCGCGGCGACCATCAGGTCGATGAACTCTTCACATTTTGGTGACACGGACTAGACCTCCGGCCCGGTCACGTGGTAGGCTCCTCGCATCCCTGCGGGCTTTTTGGAGCCTGCCACGTAACCTAAGTCCGGGTGTTGGCGCACCCGGGCTTTTATTTGGTCGAACCGTACCCTGGCAATCAAGCATCCGTCAAGCAAAGATCCCCGTCAGGGGCGGGATAAACGACCCTGCCTGGGAATCTGTGCTGGGAACCCATCAAGGAAATCTGTGCTGGGTTGACGGAGTGCCCTAGGACGGGGTACGTTTCCGCAACAGACCCAGCACAGGCTGGAATCCCAGGAACCCAGCCCAGAAAAGGAACCCAGGCATGGAACCCAGCACAGGCACGAGATCCAGCAACGACACCCAGGACAGGCTGGAATCCCAGGCATGGAACCCAGCACAGGAGGTCGCATGATCATCTCGGTTGTTTCGCTCAAGGGCGGCGTCGGTAAGACCACGACGGCGATCTTCCTCGCGGCGTGTGCCCACGCGGACGGCGGCAAGCCGATCGTCCTCGATGCGGACAACGAGCGCAGCGCGCTCTTCTGGGCGCGTGAGTCCAAGGAGATCGGTGAGGCCCTTCCCTTCGAGGTCGTGGAGGCAAACCCGAACGGGTTGGCCCGGCAGGCTCGTGGGCTGGCCGAGGACGGCTACACCGTGATCGTCGACAACCCGCCGAACCAGCGCGACATCCTGTGGGGGTCCGCGATGGTCGCCGACCGCGTCGTCGTGCCCGTCGCCCCGACACACCTGGACATCAACCGGTTGCGTTCCACGCTCGAGATGCTCCTGGACGTCGAAAGCACGCGACAATCGCTCGACACGCGGATCCTGTTCACGCGCTGGGTTGCGCGGGAGATCCTGGCCCGCGAGGCGAGCGAGTTGCTAGAGCACTTTCCGGTGCTGGAGGCCCGCGTCCGCAACCTCGTGGTCTACAAGAAGTCGTTCGGCATCATGCCCGAGTACCTGAATGAGTACGAGAGCGTGTGGAAGGAGCTGCGGTGACTGAGCAGCCGAAGAGCAGCCTGCGAGCGGCCTTCGAAGCGGGGCGGTCCAAGGAAACCCAGGAATCCAGCACAGAATCCCAGGATGGGAATCCAGCACCGGAACTGAAGTCGTACCCCGGGCCGAAGGGGAGACGTGTACCCGCCGACTTCCCGGTGAACCTGTCCTTCACCCTGACAGCGAAGGAGCGCTACGACTTCACCCTCGCCATGAAGAAGCGAGGGATCACCGCAACGCAGTTCCTCCGAGAGATCATCGAGAACCTCAACGACTGAGGCGTCTTACAGGAGCCACGGCTCCCCGCGTATCGCGGCCCACAACCTTGCGATGCCGTAGGCCAACGACACGACGGACGTGACCAGCAGGAACGTCAGGAGCACGGCGAGGAGTTCAACCATCGTCGTGCTCCTCGAGCAGGCGCTTCACGATGCGGCCCTGCCAGGTGAGGCGGTTGCCACGGTCGATCAGGCCGTGCCATCCCTGCCAGTGCCCGTCGCCCAGCTTGCCTTCGCGCAGGCACCAGATGCCGACGCTGACGTTCGCCGGGTTGGCGAGGAGGCGACGCATCTGCACCTCCATGCCGGGGGCCAGGAACGTCTGCCAGAGCCAGATCCCCAGGGTGTTGTACTTGATCGGCCACCAGTTGAGCCGGAGCGGGATGACGGTGGGGAACCACACGGTGTCGCGCATGCGCTGCATCCCGGATACGGCCCGGTCGAACCGGGTGGTGCGGAAGTTCTGTCCGCTGTAGTCCCCGAAGTCCTTGATGTCGTGCTGGTAGGGGCGGTCGAACCTGCCCCCGCCCATCGCCAGGCCCGCGGAACTCGTCGGGATCCCGGCGTTCTGGAGGATCTCGTTCGCTTCCTGGAGCCGCGCCATGTACTGCTTCGGGGTCTCCCGGTGCCCGCTCGGGCCGTGGACGTTGCGTTCGTCGCCGAGCACCGCGAACTTCCACTTCTCGGGCGTCTGCGCCGCCATCGTCGCGTCACTGGTGCGGTTGACGAAGGCGATGTCGCCGGGACGGGCGAGCTCGTAGTTGCGGCTGTACTGGACCAGGCCGAGGTTCGGGTGGATCATGTCCCGCCACACCTCTTGCTGGTTGCTGTTCGGGTCCCAGCCCCAGGCGTGGACCCGGATGTTCGGGATCATGCGGCCTCCTCGAGGGCGATCTCCTCGGGGAAGAGCTCCTCGAGCTTGCTGGCGTCGTGGTCCTTCCCGCGGATCCACAACAGGGTCGACACCTGAGCAAGCAGATCTCTCACGCGTTCGATGTGTCGCTTGGTGTCGACCGAACTGTCGATCGAGTGGTGGTCCGTCATTGTTCCCACCCTTCCCAGGGGGTCTCGGCGCGCTGCTCAAGCACGTCGACGAAGCGGCGCAGCATCGCGACGAACGTGTACGCGACGTCGGTATGCGTTAGAAGTCCCTGCATATCGTCGAGGCTGACCAATCCGTCCTCGAAGAACCGGCTGTACTCGAGCCGGTCGGCGAGCACGGTGGCCGGAATGGGGGAGAGCTCGTCTCGGTAGTCGTACAGCCAGACCAGGAGATCCTTGTACTCCTCCTCGTCGTCTTCGTCGGTGCTGATGGCTCCCTCCAGGAGGTTGGCGAGTTGGTCGACTTCGGGTGGCCGCACGCACGCAAAGTGCGGCTTGAGGTTGTCCGGGATGGCGTCCAGCAGGGCGCGGGTGTCGTCGATGTTGCGGCGCAGCCAGAGCATCACGTCCGGCGCGTACGGCTCGAGGGCGAAGGTGCCGATCGTTGGGCTGCTCATGTAGAGGCGGCCCTTCTGGGACACCATGTTGACGGCGTCGGTCGTCGTTCCCGTGCGGAAGATGAAGTAGCTGTTGACCTCCGGCCCGGCTGGAAGCACCTTGACGGTATGCCCTTCGAAGCGGTCGTAGAACCTTTCGGGTTTCACAGAAGTTCCCCCATGGCTGTGGTGTGGTCTCGGATGATGTCCTTCGCCTCGGCCAGGGCTGATGCCTCGTCGCCGGGGTAGAGGAACGCGGATTCGTAGCTGCCGATCTTGATCTGCGTCTTGGTGCCGATCTGCATCGGATGGAACGTGATCTCGACGGGATCGGCTTCGCGGAGGGTGTTGTTGTTGGCCCGGTGGACGGAGAGCCGCGCCACGGCCTCGGACAGGACGCGCCGAATCGCAACCTTGGGGCGACGCCAGTCGAGCTTGCCGGTGAGGGTCAAGTCGTGATCGTCGAACCAGGCGGCGAGGGCGCGGTGGAGGAGACGAGCCGTGAAGCGTGTGAGCGCCTCGCGCCTCTCCAGCACGATGCGGTAACGCATCTTCTTGCTGTTGTGTTGAATGTCGAACGACCGGATGCTGCCATCCTCGTTCAGGTAGATACCGACTGGACCGTCGAGACGGTGCAGGCGAAGGAGATAGGCGTGCAGGTCCAGCGGGGTGATAGGGGAGTCCATCTCAGGCGGCATCAAGGATCACACTCGTGGTCGCCTCGTACTTCTCCAGGCCGCACAGGAGGACGGCGATCGCGTCCGCCATGTGCTCGTTCTTGCTGGCGGTGATGACCTGCTCGCCGTCGCGGGTGACCGTGTTCCACGCCAGGTCGGGGTAGACCAGGGCCGCGGTGTCGATCATCTCCTCTTTGCTGGCGTTCTTGTGGCCGGTGAGGAACGACTTCGCCTCGCCGGCGGTGACGGGGATGACGTTCGGCGCCGCGGTCGCGACGACGCCCAACGCGATGCCGAGCGCCCTCGAGGACTTCGCCGACTGGCTCCCTGCTGGAATCTCCGATGCGATGATCTCCGCGTCGACGCACGCTGACTTCACGGCCGCGGCGATCACCTGGGCACGGCGAAGGTCGTCGAGCGCCTTGCCGCCCCGCTTCTTCTTGGTAGGGGACGTCTGCACCACGTCGATGCGCGTGATGTTGCACTCGCCGTAGCCGGGGTCGTACTCACCGATCGCAATCCCGAAGTTCGTGAACGACGGATCCAGTCCAACGACCTTCCACGACTTCATTCTTCGTCCTCTTCATCCCCTGCGCTGAGGACCGTCGGCGTGCCATGCTCGTCAAGGAGCCGCAGGCCTTCCCGCCACTCGTCGGTCGCCCACCCACCACCGCCGTACGTGAGGATCTCGACCTTGCGGACGATACGGTGGACGTACAGGGTGGACAGCATCTCCGCCGATTTTCCGAGGAGTTCGTCGTCCAGATCGCGGCTCATGCACAGATGGCTCGCAACGACCTTGCGACTGCCTCGAAACGAGAACTTGAGGATCGTCTGCACGACGCCGTCGAAGGCGTCGGAGTTGAGGCCGGTCCCCCTCATGCCTTCACCACGGTGATCTCTCTGTTGCAGAGGTCGATCTCGGCAACGCGCATCTTGCTCCGGCGGGTGTAATCGAACAGCGCCATCCAGGGGCGAGCCTCGATGGTGTACTCGCGATCGCGACGCTCGTCCCACATCTTGCCGATCAAGCCTCCCAGCGGCTTGACCTCGGGAACCATCGCGCCGAAGATCTCGAGAGGGTCCTCCTCATACACGCGGGTGGTGTCGAAGGCGTCGAGGTAGACGGGCACCGTCATGGTGAACGAGCCGTGGGCCGCTACGTTATCGCGGATGTAGTGGTCGAACTTCATGTCCAGGATCACTCGGGAACCTCCATGTGGTTGAGTACCGTGCTCGCAGCCGGAGCCAGTTTTGTGGCGAACATCAGAACGTACGCGTTGACAGAGGGCATGAAGTTGTACCAGTCGATGACGGCTTGCTCCTTGTCTGCGAGTCCGACCATGCTGCCGAACCCCGCGTAGACCCGGGTGGCCGGGTACGCAGCGACGAGCTCGTCGTACGTCGCGTACTGGGTGGCGTTCCGGCGGTCAACTAGCATGAATACCTGAATACATAAGCGGTTGTTTACCCCCTATCGATAACGGATATTCGCGGATGCGTAATAGGCAGGGGAGAGGTTCTCACCCGAAAAGCGGCAGGTAGAGAAGGTCGGTGGACTCTTGGTAGACGACCTCGCCCTCGGAGACCATCTCCATCGCCTGGACGTAGGTGTCGCCGTAGAGTTCCTTCAGGGGGTAGCCGTGGGGGTTGTGCTCGAGGAGCGCCCAGACAACCTCCCGGGCGCTCTGCTTGTGCGGATCGGTGGTCATTCGCAGGCTCCTTCGTCGTGGATCTCTGAGATGTTGCGGCATCAGCCGAGCGGCTCCGCAGACGGCGTGGTGTGGCGATCGGGGTCGTCGACGCCCCAGTGGGTACGGCCGCCGTCCTCGCTGAAGCGGCTCGAGTCACGCAGGTTCTGCCACAGGCCAGGCGTGGCGTCTTCGCGCAGCGCGATCGGGTACCACTCGTCGGGGTCGGTCGTGATCGGCGTGAGCGTCTCGCCGCGGGCGAGCCTTGAGAACAGTTCCACCACGAGGTGCGCGGAGTAGCCGCTGTGGCCCTGGCCGTAGAGCGTGCTCAGGAGCTCCAGGACAGCCTCGGGGACGGCACCGTCGTAGTCGGCGTCCTCGTCGTACAGGCCTGCGACCTCCATCTCGTTCCGGGCACGGTCGAACGGGTCGGGGAAGGTCGGGAAGGAATCCATCGGGAAGAGCGGCTCGTCCTCTTCTTCCTCGGCCGCCTCCTCCAGGATGACCACGTCGTCCCGCCACATGACGTCCACCTCGAGGCGCCGTGCCAGGTCGATGGCGTAGTGGGCAAGGTAGCCGTTGCTGAACGAGTGGTAGCCGTCTTCGTCGGGATGCTCGACACGCTGGACGAGCTCCTCCATGGTCCCGGGCAGGACCTGCTCCTCCATCAGGAGGTACAACAGGGTGACGAGTGGGGTTCCGGTGTCGACGGATCCGGTTCTGAGCCGAAGGTCTTCGTGCTTGGGTGGAAAGACGGGCGTGTTCTCGGGCTGGTCGTTCATGAGGCCTCCTCTAGGCACGGTCCGATAAGTCTGGTGACGCCGATCAGGCGGCCGTTGTCTGCGCGGACGGCGCCGGTTCCGGTGTCCGGGGCGACGACGTCCAGCCGACTGGCCCCGAGTGCTTTGCGTACGATCAGGCTGACGATGTAGACGACTCCTTTCCGTTGTTCCGGGAGGCCAACCACGTTCCCGTAGGTGTTCTCCACGATCTTCAGGCCGGCGCTCGTTCCTACGACCTGCTGGGTGACTTCGACGCGGGCGGGACGGCTGCTTCGCTTCAGGTGGACCCTCCGCCCGCCCTCGACGTAGAGGACAACCTCGTGCGGTGTGAGGTTCTCGAACCAAGGGCGACTCACGAGTTCCTCTGAGGTAAGACTAACAGATAGAACACCCTACATCAACCCTGCAAGTTGACGTACGGAGAGTCCGGACGGTGGTGAGGATCGTAGACGGACGGTGATGCGAGCTCGACGGCTCCGTGCTGCCTCGTCACCCACACCGCGGCGTCGGGGTGCGCGTCCCGGTGTCGCTTCACCAGCGACGCCAGGTCGGACAGGCGGGAGGGCGCGAACACGGCGACAACGCGGTCGTCGACGATCGAGAGCTCCAGCAGCTTGTCCGCCGGGCCGCACTCGGTCAGCATCACGTCGTCGGGCCTCGGCCCGCGGACCTCGAGTTCGAAGCGCTCCCCTCTGGGGGTCAGGTTTGTGTAGTCGTGCTTCCTGCCGCAACGCTCGCAGACAGGGTAGGCGTCGAGTTGCTCGTCGTCGTAGACCGCGAACAGATCGTCGTCCTCGAGGTCCTTGGGGACGCAGGACAGACAGAACACACCGTAGGGTGTGAGGATCGCTAGGTCGTCGTGGCTCACAGAACCTCCTTGTACGAGAACGGCCGGAGCGCTGGGCTCCGGCCGGTCTGTTTGGGGGGCGCCAAGTTCTCGGCGCCGCCGTCCACCAGGGCGAGTTTAGAGACCTCCCGGGTCATGGGAGCGGCGCTTACGCGTTGATCTCGGTCTTGACGGCCGTGAGGTAGTCGATCGCAACGTCGAGCTCGGCGGTCGCCGCAGCGACGTCCTCCTGCTCTTCGACGATGCGACGAGCGAAGTCTTCGATGAAGACGGCGTGTTCCTTGACAATCGGATGTTCGTCGATTCGTGGCGTGGGTGTCTCCTTCCTGTCGAACGTCGCTCTAGGTACGGCGGTGGTGGAGGTGGCGGGAGTTGAACCCGCGTCCGAAGCCTCCTTCGGAACCCTTCCTTCACACGCTTAGGTGCTTCTTCTCTATGTTGTCGTGGAGCACAGAAGCACCAACCGATCCACGACGCACCGATCCATTTCGCCGCCTACCTACCAGGTCATGATCCGAAGACCGTTCGCTGTCCGGTAGCGCGCCCGCCTCACGGTGGCAGGGATCCCGGGACTCCAGTCCCCGATGCAGATGCGACCCGGTGCGGTCTGCTCGGAGGCCTGCCTTACGCGAAGGTCAGGGCTTGAGGCGTGCTGGGCGTGAAGGCCGTCTTGACGGCGTTCCACACCCGACTGACAAAGTTGGTGACAGTTCTAAGGTTGCCCTTGATAACGCGGCCAGGGCGCCGCGACGTGCAGGGAACTGTTGGGCTGGCCCCGTCGAAGCCATGTCACCCCCATGTCCGTACCTAGAGCGAGTTGACAATGTGCGCGTGAACCGGTGCGTTCACAGAGAGAAGTGTAGCATAGATCCGTCTACGGCGTCAAGGGCTGCCCTCACCTACACCTACTCGATCAGTGTCCAGCCCTGCGGATAGCTTGTGGGGGACCACACGCTATGCAAACGGGTTGATGGCGTTCTTGGCCTTTCGATAAGTTCCCGCCGCGTCCGCCTCGACGGAGTACCCCCCGAGCGACCGACGACACGATAGCACGATCTGCTCTTGCTAGGAACAGGTGCACCAGGGGTAGGTGCACCGCTCCTTCTCACAGTCGTCCATCTTCTCTTCGGCCTCGCCGCACGAGCAGAACGGGAACGAGCAGTCGTCACGGTGTTCACAGCCCTCGACGTCGTCGGTCACAGTGCGACGACGTCACAGCCGGCCGGGCCGCAGGCGACCTCCTGCGTCTGGCTGGTGTGGTCACTGATCTCGACGATCTTCGTCGTATCGATGCCATCGGTGAGCTTCTCACGGATGCGGCGGTACTCTTCCTCGGTGATCGTCTCGAAAGGTGCCTGAGTGTAGCTACCCCCGTCGTAGGGAAGAACAGCCAGCGCGGTGTAGCTGTCGCGGTGGCGCCACATCCAGCGGCCGACGTCGCGCCACTCGTTGTCCTTGACGGTCACGGTCGACGACACGTTGTTGCGATTCGCCCCGCTGCGGTGCCCGGGCAGGATCCACTCGTCGCTGAACTTCCGAATCCGCTCCAGCAGGTCGAGGGCAGTCTCCTTCGTCCGGGTGATCGCGCCGTCCGGTGCCTTCTGAGGAATCGACACGACCGCGCCGCTCGGGTTGAACACGTCGTCCTCGACGAGCTCGGGGTGGTGGATCGACAGGTAGGTATAGAGCGCTTCGTTCTTGCCGAGCCGGATCCGGCGGAGGTAGTAGTCGTCGTGCCAGGCATGGATGCCGCTACTGGTGCCGAGCACCAGGCTCGAGGTGCCCTCCGGCTTGATCACGGTCGTGCGCGCGGCCTTGTTGATCCCCAGTAGCTCAGCGATCTCGGCGTTCGTCTCCTTGACGACTTGGGCTGCGGCCTTCAGGTCGAGGTCGAGGACGGTGCCGCTGGCGATGCCGGTCATGCTGACGCCGATCAGGGCCTCACGCTCCGTCACCTCTCGCCACTCGGGGCGCAGGTAGTGGAAGTCGGTGTAGGCGGCTTGGCAGGTCGCCATGATTGCGGCGGCCCGGACGCGGTCCTCCAGGTCCTGCTGGCTCTCGACGTCGCCCGCGTTGGTGGTCACCAGGTTGCAGTATTGGTGGCTGTGGAGGCTGACCTCGGCGCACGGGTTCAGACCCATATCCGGATCGTCGGTCCAGAAGAATCCGGGTTCGCCGGTGTTGTTGTGCTCGATGATGCTCCACAGGTCGATGAACTCCTGCTCCCGAACCCGATCGCGGGGAAGGACGGCACTGTTGTTCGACCGGCCGCGCTGCTCCTCGACGAAGAACCAGTCGATGTGCCCACCCTGGATCTTCTGAATCAGGGCCTCGCCGCCGTAGGCGACGCCCGGCTTGCCCTTGTAGAGGTAGTGAATCTCGTAGGCGTCATCCTGGCCCTCCACGGCGTACGCCTCCCGGAACTCGGCGCCCGGCAGGTCGCCCTTGGCCCGGAGCATCTCCTCGTCGTCGCGATCGAACAGGCTGATCATGGCGGCGCGGCGGATCCCGCCGGCGAGCACCGCGTTAGCGCTGTGGCAGTTCATGTCGTGCACGTGGATGGGTCGCAACTTCTCGCCATCTGGCGCGCTCTTGAGGATGTCGGCGATCGCCTGAAGCGACTTGGCGAGCGGCTCGGGGCCGGGGGCCTGGCCGCCGCTGGTGACCAGGTACGCGCCCTTGGGCCGGACATCGCGGAAGTCGAACTCGGGTGCCCACTCCTGGTCGGTCAGGTAGGCCCGCAGGAGCACCAGGACGGCGTCGGACCATCCCTCGATCGAGTCTCCTACCTTGTAGCGGTGAGTCTTGACCGGCTTCTGGACCGGCGGGAGTTGGTCGACGTGCCTGCGCTGAACGCTGTAGCCGACACCGGTGCCGCTCAGGAGTTGGAACATCGTCTCGGCGAACGCCTCGATGGCGTCCATGTGCTGGTACGCGCAGTTGTACTGCCTCGACGGGTTCAAGAAGATCGGCCCGCCGGCGAACTGCATCGAGCGCATCGAAGGAAGGACGCGCTTCGCGCGGACATGCTCGACGGAGCTGTTGAGGAGGGGAACCAGTTTCTGATAGCTGTCATGGTCGAGCCGGTCCTGGAAGAAGTCGTGGTGCATCTTGGAGACTCGGTCCACGTTCTCGTCCCACGTCTCCCGGCGCTGCTCCTGGGGAAGGTGGCGGGCGTACTTGCCCCAATGAGCCATGGTGCTCAGAATCTCCTGGTCAAGTTGCATGAATCCTCCTGCGGGGTGTAGAGGGCTGTATTCCCCGCTTCGCAGCGGGGAATGTTGGGTCGAACGTGAGCGGTTCGATTTTGTGGGGCCTTGCGGCCCGACCTCACGTAGAGGTAAGTCTAGCAGTTAGGAAAGTCTATGACAAGCCGGGTTGAAGAGCTCTGTCTTCCGGCAAGACGTAGAGGGTGAGGGTGACGCTTCGGATCTGGTATCCGTCATCGAGTTGCTCCGATGCCGTGTCGACATCGAGGTACAGGCACTTTCCGTGGTTCGCGAAGAAACGGCGAGCGAGCGCGACGCCTTTCAGCATCGTGAACGTGGCCGCGGCCCCGAAAGCTCGGGCCTTGACCTCGTCTCCGCGCTCCAAGCTCTTGAACATGGCGCCAGCAAGGCTGCCAGGATCGGTGCGCGTTCCTACACGAAGTACAGTTTCATCAGGCATGGAATCCTCCTCACTGGAGCCAGGAGAACCCGAACCAACGGAGGACGGTTGAGATTCGGAGGCCGGGAAACGTGTCCTAGACGACAGATTTGGACGGTACGCTTGCCTGCGGCCACTCCAGCTACGTGGAGTGATCTTAGCAGATATCCTTGTCTACATGGTCGGCTTGAGTCGGTGCAGTGGAACCACCACGCTGACGACCACGGCCGAAAAGAGGTAGACCGACCAATGCGTCACGATCGGTGTGAACGCGATCAGGGCCGACGCCAAGGGCCACGACAGGGCGATCAGAGCGAGGATCGGGGCGCTCGCGACAACCAGGGCCAGCACCACAGTCGCTGCGGCGACGAAGGCGATGACCGCTACGCTCACGGTCACCGCGATCACGGTGAGGCTGGACAAGCCGACGGCTGCGAGCGACTTTCCGGGGGTCATCCTTCGAGGCTCCTTTCGGCGTTCAGGCCGCGGCGCGTCACCTCACGCGAGAGCAGTTGGTACTTCTGCTCGAACCCCTTGAGCAGGGACTCGACCATGCGCGCGTAGTTCTCGGCGAGGATCCGGTCCTGCTGGAGCTCGACGAGGTACTCGTCGCAATCCAGCATCGCCTCGGTCTCCGCCACGGTCCGCTTCTTGTTGTCGTCCCGCAGGTCGATCCACTTCTGGGACCTGGCCTCGCGGTAGCGGCCCTTCGTAGCCTCCGCCTCTCCCTTGGCGATCGCCTCTTCCGTCGCGGCGTACGCGATCATGGCGCTGTACTTCGTCATCAGGCCCATGACCCGGTCTCCGCCGAGTGTCGTCACGTCGTCGGGGAGGTCGGGGAGGTCGGTCCTCTTCGGGAGGAAGAAGCCGCGCTCCTCGATCTCCTCGGTCAGGATCTCTCGGATGTTGCTCACACCTTCACCTTCTTCGGGTTCTCAAGGAGCTTGTCGTAGCCACCGGTAGGGCACGCACCACAGGTGCACGGCACGAGGTCTGGGTCCTCCTTCTTGACCGCCTCGTTGACCTTCTCGAGGAGCGAGATCAGCGCCATGTAGAGACCCTGGTGCTCGGCGTCCCACGGCACGATGAACTCCTTCATCTGCTGGGTTCCTTTGCACTCGTACACCATCCGGCCGCGGATCTTCGCCGGCAGTTCCTCGCCGATGAACAGGTCCTGGAGCAGGCCCATGTAGACGGTGAGCTGCTTCTCGTGGTACGCGATCGGCTGGAGCAGGGTCTTGAACGCGTCGGGGTTGATCGACTTGTAGTCGGTGACGTCCCAGTAGCCGTCCTCGAGGTTCAGGACGTGATCGCACGACGAGCGGATCCCGACGTCGTGGAAGAGCCGCACCTCGCCGCTCTTCCCTACCTTCGAGCGCTCTGCGATGATCGGGTTGTCGACCTCCAGGTCCATCTCCTGCGTCCACTTCTGGAAGCGGGCGTGCACGTAGTGACCGTTGTCGAAGATGCGTTGGAGGCGCGCGTCGATCTCCTGCACCGGGGTCAGCATCTTCAGTTGGATCAGCGCGGACTGCCTGGGGCAGAACTTGTACGAGATGCTGCTCGGGTGGTAACCCTCCCGCGGCTTCTTGGTGGACGCCAGGTGGTCGTTGAGGAGCGCGACGTAGCTCGGCGCGTCCTTCTCCTGGCCCTTCTTGGCGGCCAGCGCCTTCAGTTTGCTCATGCAGCCATACCTCCTCGGAAGTCGGCGATCTCGTGCTTCAAGATCTGGTCGTAGTCGGGGACGGGGAAGTTGACGAAGTCGACGACATGGAAGCCGATGAACGACAACTCTCCGTCGTCGATGTCGTACTTGAGTCGGAACTTGACGAGGTAGATGCCGTCAAACGGTAGGCGGTCCTCCCACACGAGCAGCTCTTCGAACACGCGGACCCAGTCGGGAGCGACCAGGGGGAGGGTCTCGGAAACCCGATCTTCGATCTCCTCGTACCAGACGAGCATCTTGACGGTGTCGCCAGAGTCCGGGATCATCGGGTCGTCGGGGTCGTCGAACGGCCAGGGGGATACGCTCATTTGGTCAACTTCCGTAGGGCGCCGCTGATGTAGCGTTCGGCCGCCAGTCGGCGGTAGAACTCGACCTGCTCAACCGTCGTGAGGAGCGCCATCGCGAAGTCGAACGGGTTGTCGTGGCCGTGCTCGTCGAGATTCAAGAGCGCCTCCTGGGCCCGGCCTTGAGCGCCGAACGTCTTGGTGAAGTGGTTGACGACGGCGTTCTTCCAGGTCGGCTTGGCTTTCGCCTTGCGCCGGCTGGTGAGGCTGGAGGCGGCGTAACGAATCTCTTTGCGGGCGTTGCTGTGCTGCTTGCCGAGCGTCTCGAGGAAGCGGTCACGAAGGTTGACGTCCGGCCGGTCCTCACGGATCCGCGGGGTGGGAACCGACCACCAGTTGTCCATGGTCATGCCCGTCCGCCACACGGTGTCATACGAGAATAACCCATAGGAAGCTCTGCCCTTGACCCGGCGGTTGAAGAGGTGGTTGGCGTCCAGGTGCAGGCCGACGTGGTGCGGCTGGTCACGGTTGGTGGAGACGAACGCGAGGCGGAGGTGCATCCAGGCAGGGTCGAGAACGTACCCGACCATCGACACCGGCATCGCCGTTCCGCGCTTCGCGGCCTCGACGACCGAGTCGGCCATCGGCTTGATGAAGTCGATGTGGTGCCCGAGCTCCATGTCGATGTCGGTCATGACGACCACTTGGCCTGCGACCGCGCGGAGTTGGACGTCCTGCCGGAACGGATCGAAGCGCTGGAGCGCCTCCAGGATCAGGTCCGGATGCTCCCGCCACGGCTGCATCTTGTCGTTCCGGATCCCGACGACGCGGGACAGGAGCCGCGTCTGGACGTAGGGGTGGAGGGGGAAACCGTCGACAGTGACGACGCCGCTGTCGATGGCGACGTCGTACTCGCCCCACGGCTTGCGGTCGGTGTGCGTCGTGTCGGCCCACGCCTGAAGCGTGTCCAGGAACGGCTCAAGGACCGTGCCTGGGTCCGAGGTCACGCCTGCGAGGATCTCCTCGTTGCTGAGCCGACGGTACTTCACTGGTCGTAGAGGACGGGAGCGAGGCCCCAGGGTTCCATGACGAGAGACACCATCTGCGCCCAGTTCTCCATCCGATCGTGAACCATGCCGAGACCGGTTCGGTCCAGCCACAAGGTGCGCAGCTTGTCCGGCTCTTGGCTGGCGATCTCGGAGATGCCTTCCTCGAACTGCTCGACCCAGACGGAGAAGACCATGCCGGTGTGGACCCGACCGACCTCGTTGCTGTCGTCGTGCAGGAGTCCGTGAAGGTGCGGGAACTGGCCGTGCTGAAGGCGGACGCCGAGTTCTTCCCGGAGCTCCTGCCGGACCGCGACGACCAGCGCCTCCCAGGCGGTAGAGGTGCCTATACGCTTGACGTGTCCACCGAACCCGAGAGCGACCTGCCCATGCAGGCGCTCTTCGTTCCCGCCGGGCAGGCGCTCGGCGGACAGGATCTCCGTGACGACGCCGCGGCGCCGGTCCCCGTTGAGGACCAGCACGTACGGGATGATCTGCGTGTACGTCTCGCTCGTCTCCGCACGGGCGCGGTCGACCCACGAGCCGCTCTCGTCCAGGAACTGCTTGACGTCCCGAATGTCGTGAACGTCCTCGACACCGACCTGGAAGAACGGCGCCTTGGGGATGCAGAGGATCTCCTTATCCACGAAGGCTCGCCTCGTCCACGAACTCGACGTCGAAGGGGATGTAGAGGATCTTGTCGAGGTGTTGCGCGTACTCTTCCTCGCTCACATCGGCGCTACGACGCTTCGAGAACAGGGCGTAGGCAGCGTACGTCTCGTCGTCGTTCGCCTGGTTGCCGTCCTCGTAGACGGCGCCCTGCGTGCCTTCCAGGCCCTTGAGCGTCCCAAACTCCTCCTCGAGCGCGGCCACGGCGGGGTGGTCCGGCGAAGGGACGCGCAGCGGCTCCTTCCGGAGCGATTCCCTCGTCACCACCACGTGCAAGACCCGGTTCTCGTCGCTGCCCCTGAAGTAGCACCGCGCCGGCAGGATCTTGGTCTCGTAGCAGATCATCTTGTGAAGGCCCTTAGCCTCCTCGTCCATCCGCACAATCGTCGGGTCCATGCTGGGTCCCCCCTTCGGGATCCAGTCTACCTCCTCGATCGGCGGCTGGCTGGTAAAAGTGTCGTATGTCGCTTCGATCATCAGTAGATCAACCTCCTTAGTCGTTAGGAATGTCTCAGTATGGCACGGGAACTACGCCTGCGTCAACGGTCCTTCGGGTTGTGCCTCTCGCAGAGAATCGCGCCGCTGTTCGAGGATCGCTTCCCCTTGTGGAGAGTACGCCTTCTCGAGCAGGACTTCACCGTAGTCGTCGTTGACGTCCTCGATCGAGGTGCCCTCGTTCAGGACCACCAGGTTCGACACGTCGACGCGGGGGACGCCCTCCTCGTTGGACGGCTCCGCGGTGATCGTGAACAGCACCCTCTGCGGCTCGACGTTGGACAACTCCGTCCGCTCGAAGACGTAGTTCGCCAGGTGGTAGTGCCGCTCCTCGTCGAAGTCCGCAGACTGATAGACGGTCAACAGGCAACTCTCCACCAGTCGAAACGGGTTGCGGCGGTACCAGGCGGCGTCGTTGCTGAGCGACACCAGGGCGGCCACCAAAGCGCTGTTCTCGACCTGCTCCAGGTTCCGCTGGAACGCTTGGACGTCGTCGTCCCACGTTTCGTCGATCTTGCGTTCGATCAGCTTCATGCCGGGCCTCCGAACTCACCGTCGTGGTACTCGACCTCGCCGATATAGATCGCGACGCCTGGGAAGTCGTCGTCCGCGAACCCGAGCCACGTCATGAAAGTGGCGTAGCGGCCCGGCCCCTGGACGACGTACATACGGCCGGAGTCGGGCTGGTCGGCGTGCTTCATGAAGGTGAACTTCGTGACACCGCCGAGCTCGCGCTCCGCGGCGCTGATGTTCTCGTCGATCTTGGCCTGGAACGCCTGGGCGAGCATCAGGTCGTAGTCGACGCCGCTCTCCTGGTCGAGCAGTGCTTCCTCGTTCATCGGGGCTCCTCTCGGAATCGTCTCGTCAGTTCCTCGTACGCGCTCATGGGGATCACGGCGTACTCGGATTCGAACAGCGTGATGCTGGCGTCGTCGTTGACGCGCAGGATGAACACCGGTCTCTTCCCCCGCGCCGCGGCTTCGCGCTCCAACTTCTGGAGGTCCCGCAGCTTCAGGGTGTACTGCGTCTTGGAGGTCGTCTTGGCCTCCAGCATCTCTTCGTAGACCCGGCCGTCCTCGCCGCGGATGTCGCTCCGGGTGTGAACGTCGCCCTTCGCGGATCCGGATCCGGAACCGGGGGTGACCTTCCCGCCCAAACGCTTCGCGAGGCCTCGCTCCTGCTTCTCGCTCTTGCTGCGCTTGGGTTTGTTCAGGAAGCTCACGCCGCGAGGCGTTGGCCGTAGCCGAGGCGTGCCATCAGGGCATCCCCCGTCAGGAGAAGCCGGTCCAGGTCTCCCGTGTTGTCGATCTCGAAGCGACTGGGGATCAGGTCGACCTCGAGTTCGCTGCGGTCCTTCTCCTGGGCGAGAGAGAGGACGCCCTTCATGTCGCGGACCAACTTGACGACCTCGCCCTCCATGCGGGCAGGCAGGAGGCCGCCCTCGCTTCGGTAGGTGGTCAACGCCTTGCGGACGGCGGCGTTCGTGGGACCGGTGTACCTGTCGTACATGGCCTCCATGACTTCCCGCTCCCCGCGGATGACCGCGACCTCGTTCAGGAAGCGCGTGTCGGTGATCGCGACGGGGATGCCCTCCTCGATGTATTCCCAGGCGGCCTGAAGCGCGAGGTAGATCCACAGGCCCGGGTCGATCTCGTCGCGCCCCTTCATGCCCGCTTGCTGAAGCGCTGTGCGGACCTCCGGCGTCTTCTTCAGGGAGATCAGCGAGCCGAGCTGCATCACGTCCAGGTCGTTCGCGGCCCACATGCGGACGGGGTCGGCGAAGGCGATACGGTGGAAGCCGTGCTTGGCGGCGATCAGGCGGTAGAACGTATCCTTCCCACTGCCAGCCCTACCTGCAATCCCGAGGAGGTTGATCATTCGTTGACTCCGATCTTGGCGAGGAACTCCCGCCGGCGAGACTTGTTGACGCCCCGCTCAGAAAGGGCGGCCTCGAGGTCTTCGATGTCGGTGTTGTAGTCGAGAACCTCGCGAATCAGCGCCATCTCGTCGCCGCTGAACGTCACGGCGCCCAGCACGTGGTTCTCGAAGGAGGCGAACGCCAGGGGCGCGAGGGGTTGCACCAGGTCGTAGAGGGCCTGAGCGTATAGGCGGATCTCATACTGTGCATGCTCGTCCATCCGGAGCGACAGGAAGTGCATCAGGTTGTGCAGGTCCATCTGCCACACCATGCTGGTGTAGGTGCCGACAGGAAGGTGCGTACGTGCGAGCTCGCGGGCCACGCCGTGATCCAACATGTGGTGATAGAGCGCGAACGCCTCGCGGACGTTCTCGTGCCGCTCCTGGTCGAAGTCGGCTTGCGCCGCGCCCGCGATCACGCCAGCGCTGCCCTGCTTGTTGACGTCGTCCTGCGCCCGCCAGAGGGTCGGTTGGTACACCTCGTCCTTGACCACGCTGTAGCGGGCCGACTCCTGGTTGAGCCGGGCGGTGCGGTGGCGGATCCACTGCTGCGCCACGAACAGCGGCATCTTCAGCTTGAACTTGAAGACGACCTGCTCGAACGGGCTGGTGTGCCTGTGACGCATCAGGTAGTCGATCAGGCCGGCTTCACTGCGGACGCTCTTCGTGCCTTCGGCATAGCTCACACGGGCCGCCCGTGCGATCTGGGCGTCCAACGTAAGGTCTTCCGGCACGACGTCGAGGTAGACTCCCCGGCTTCCTGGAGAGAAGTCGGCGACGGCGTCAAGGTCTTCGAAGTCGATCATCATGCCGACCAACTTCGCGTAGCCCTTGTCAAGGACGGGGGCGTGGCGACTGCTAAGCATAGAACTCCTTCACGCCGACCGCGACCTGCTCGTAGAGCGCCTGCGCCTGGTCGGGATGCTCGGCGAGGTAGTCGAGCGTCTTGGTCTTTCCTTGGAACCGCTCGCCGTTGGGGAGCGTCAGCCACGCCCCGCCCTTCTCGACCAGGTCCAGCCGGATGGCCCACTCCAGGACCTGGTTGTAGCTGTCGGTCTCGCCCTTCTTGTAGGGGCCGTAGTTGCGGGTGTAGACGGTGAACTGGCCGTCCCCGTGAATGCCGTTCAGCTTGTTCTTCTCGATCTTGAAGGTGCTGGTCCTGCCGACGATCTCGTTGTCGACCTTGATCGCTTTGCCGAGCGCGACCGGCCACACCTTGATCTTGACGCTGGCGAAGAACTCCTGGCCGCGACCTCCCGGCGTGGTTTCCGGGGAGTTGTGCGTCAGGAACCCATTCGCGCTGTTCCCGGCGAGAAACGAGTGGCACCCGGCAACCTCGATGTCGTACTTGTCCAACCAGCCGGAGCGGGAGGTGGCTTTGCCAACGCTCTTCACCGGCACGAACACCGGGGTCTTGACACCTGTGACGGTCAGGGCGAAGTCCTCGTACCGCCCCTTGTACGCCTCCGGCAGCTTGTACTGCATGCACGCCGGAACGTAGCGCGCGACCAGATTGAAGAACCGCCCCTGGCTGTCGCGGGGGATGTGGATGTACCCGTGGGCGTGGTTGAAGGTCGCGTCGACGCCGAGGCCGCCAAGAACCCTGCGGATGGCCTCGGCCTCGTACACGTTGTTACGGAACCGCTTGGCGCTGATCACCACCTTCGGGTTGGCTCGCCCGCTCGTGGTGATCGAACCGTCGTCCATGTACCACACGGCGAGGGAGAGTGCGCTGAAGTGGCTGGCCACCGCACCAAAGGATCGTTGACCGACGAGATCCTCACGAATCCTCCCTAGTTCGTAGGAGGGGGCCGAGCGGGCGCGGAAGGTCTCTCGACCTTGGAGGGTCGTGAAGCCGACCTCGGTGAAGTCGAATCCTGCGGCGAGCTTGTCCGCCTTCCAACGGACGTACTCCTCGTTGTTGACGTCCTCGAGGACGATGTAGCCGTTCTGCCTTCCGCTCGGGGCGATGTGGGAATCGCCAACGAGCGTGCCAACCAGGAAGTCCCGGAACGACCCGGCGTCGTTCGCCTTCGCGGTGTAGTGCGTCAGGAGCTTGTCATCCTGGGTGATCTCCCGCGCCTCGACCCAACCGCGCGACGTCATGACCTTGTGGGTCGGAGTGACAACGAGGCCGGCGACACCGTTCTTCGTGTCGGGTACGTTCGCCTTGATATGGACCCAGTCGTCGTGGGAGTCGACGCGCCCGTTGTGGAACCAGTTCACAATCGGAGCAGGCACCGTAATACCGAGTCGTTCGTCGAAGCCCCAGACCTCCTTGGAGATCTTGTTCTCGGCGATCTCACGCATGGTGGCAGAGGTGCCGTCGACGAAAGGTACGACCACGTCGCCGCGCTCGCAACCGAACATCACGCCGACCTTTTCGCGGAGCTGGTTGATGATGACCATCGCGGGGGCGTGCGGGTGGGTGGCGACCAGGCGGTTGAACTCGCCGGCGATCTTGCGGAAGCCCTTGTTGTTGATGCGGGCCGCTACGCCGACGTTCTGGTCCTCGGTGGCCTGCGCCATCTCGGTGCTCGGCGCCATCGCGGCGAGGGAGTCCAGGATGATCAGGTCAACCTCGCCGGTCCGGATCATGGCGACGACGATGTCGTACGCCTGCTCCTGGTACGCGGCGGGGGCGTAGACGAGCGTGTCGAGGTTGACGCCGAGCGACTTGGCCCAGATCGGGTCGAACGTCCCCTCGGAATCCAGGAAGACGACGTTCATCGGGTCACCGACCTCGCCGCCCTCCTTCTTGTACGGCACGCCGTCGACCCACTCCAGCGGCTCCAGCGTGTTGCGGTCGAGGCGCTGAGCGTTGGCGGCGGTCAGGAGGGCGGCCGTGGTGTTATGCGTCAGGTGGTAGGCCCTGCCCACTACGAAGAGTCGGCTCGGGTCCTCAACCTGAAAGCACACCGTGGGTACGGACTCGACGGGGACAATCTTCTCGACGTACCGGTAGTTCCGGGACTGAGTACGTTCGGTGCGGAATCGTTCAAGGTGGCGGGCGAGTCGGAAGGGACGGAAACGCCCCAGTTCGGAGAAGTGGACGCGGTAGCACACCTTGTGCCCCACGCCGTCGATCTTCCCGACCCGATCAGATATCGACGCGTGAAACCCGAGGCTCCGGACAATCTCCTGCACCGCGTCGGCAAGGTTCCGATTCGTGTTGTCAAACGTCACCTTACCTGTGCCCTTGTCGACGGTTCCGTCGCTGTCCATCAAGCCTTGGAGCAAAGCGAGCCGCTGCCCGACCGAGGCCGTAAGGTACGGCTCGGGGACGTGCTTGTCGTCGATCACTCCAGCGGAGCGGAGGTCATGGATGAACCTGTAGATCGTGACGGACATCGACCCACGATCGGGCGTCGAATCGTCCCCGACGTCGTACCCAGCGGCACGGAAAGCATCAAGAACCTCCGTGTCAGGCGTGGTGATGCGTCCGTTGCCTACATGGCCGTCACCAAGCCAGATTCCAAGCAAGTAGGGGTCGACCGGCAGGTCTCGCTCAGGGTACTGGACTGCCCCAGCGAAGTGGACTCGGAATCGGTTGCGTCGGTCGCTCCCGACCTTCGTCCCTTCTTCGAACATCGCGCCCGTCGAGATCACCTCGTCCTCCGTGCGGCGCCCGCCGGGATGACGGCGGTCGACCTGCCAGAGGTGGTCCTCGTCAGTAACGATGCTCGTTCCGTCAGAGAACTCAATGCGATAGCAGGGCTTGTGGTGCACCTCGGAGACGAACGAGACAGCCGTCGTTCCGCCACCCTCGGTGAAGAGAGTGTCCCCGACTCGGACGTCGCCCACCTTCTTGAACCCGTCGGGGGTAGGAACGACCTCATCGAGAGGCAGACCTTTTCCGCCGGACGGCTCACCGGTGAACATCGTCACGCGGGACATGGGGATGCCCCCACCAAGCAGGGCGTCGAGTTCGAAGATGCTGGTCGGGATCCGAGGCAGGTTGGAAAGCTCGCTGGCGAACTTCATGATCCCCTTGCCGTGAATCTTGCCGATCTCGGCGATCGCCTTCTGTAGGTTCGTCTGTTGCGCGCTCATTCGTCCTCGTTGATCTCGGCGGCGTACTCGACCAGTTTGGTCAGGCACAGTTCCTTGGCCTTGTCGATCATCTCGGGGATGTCATTCGGGTCGCAGGGGACCGTGACCCCTACCTCCAGCCGTACGCTCTCGAAGTTGCCGAGGTTGATGGTGCGTGAAGCGCCGAAACGGGCTTCGCCAAAGGGCTCGTCCATGGTGTGCGTGTCTCCTTCCTCTTCGTACATGCGGTCGCGCAGCGTCTCGCTCCCGTAGGTGTGGCGGAGGTGGATGAAGATCTTCTCGGTTCGTGCGGTCATCCAAAACCCCCTTTCAGAGATCTACTCATTCTATAGGATCGTCTGCGCAAACGCAAGGTGGGGACGTCAGTCCCCTCCCCTGCGCCTCCGGCCGCGCGGCTTCTTCGGGGCGTCGACCTCGGCCCCGCGCTTTGCGAGAACCTGGCTCGGCATCTGCGCCATGCGGCGCCACAACTCCCGGCTGAACACCGAGTACCGCTCGCCACGTCGGTCGCTGAAGTTCATCAGCGGCAGGAGGTCGTACATCAGTCGAAACTGGTCGTAGGTGTAGCCCCGCTTCGGCCGTCCGCGGTCCTGGCCGACCACCGTGCGAACGCCGCTGTCCGGCAACACGCCGGTGCGTTCCATGATGCGGATCGTCTGGGTGCTCTTGCCGAAGAGCTTCGCGAGAGAGCCGGTGCGGTAGACCGGCACGCGGACCGTCTCGCCGTAGCGAGGGTCGTTCTCGTCCTCGATCTTGAACTCGGCGACGATGTTCGTGTGGAACAGGTCCGCCAGTTCCGCACCTTCCGGGATCTCGACGTCAGACTTATCGTTCCAATACGACACTTTCGATCGCAGGCGGGCCGTCTCTTCCGAATCTCGTTTGGTAGCCATAATCTCCCCTCTCCTAATCGCTCAAGGCCTTCTTGACTGTACCGGGCTTGACCGGCTTGACGACGTACGAAATGCTCTCCTCGGCGATGCAGTCGGCCACCGCCTCGCGCTGCTTCTCGGTGAGCTTCTGGTCGAGGAGCGGCTCGACCGTCTTATCGCTGATGTCGGGCGCGGTGTACTCGTCGGGGTCGACGCCCATCTTCTGAAGGAGCGCCTCGGCCTTCTTGGCGTCGAACTTGCGCGGCAGGCGGTTGAGGAGACGGGCCTTACGCAGCTTGGACTCGGCATCGTCGGTCAGCTTGACCTTGACGCGGGTCTCGATCTTGACGCCGCTCTCCTTGGTCACGAAGTAGCGGTAGCCCTTGTCGTCGACGCCTTGAGCCTCGTCCTTGCGGTCGAGGATCTCGACCCGGGCGGTGGCGTTGATCTTGCCGAGCTTGGTCTCCAGCGGCTTAGCGTTGCCGAAGTAGTTGACGAGCGCCTCGTTCGTCCACTGCGGGACGTTCTCGTGCATATCGTCGAGCATGGCGTCGAGTCGCTCGATGGATTCCTTGGGGGAGAGGGCGGCCAGGGTCATGGTGTCGGGCATCTATTCGTACCTCCAGTCGTGAATGGTCCAGCCCTCGTCGGCGTACTGACGCAGACGCTTTCGTGCCAGGGCTGTACTGAGCGTGAGGCCTTCGTCAACGAAGTCCACGACGATCGGGCGGGGCTTGCCCTCCACGACCCTCTGGATCCGGCCGACGACCTGGATGATGCTGCTCTTCGGGGACGCGAGCACGCAGGTGTCGAGCTCTGCGATGTCGAGGCCCTCCTGAGCAAACTGATAGGTGCTGAACAGCACCTGCTTGGACGCGGAGGCGTCGCGTTGCTTCTCGGTCATGCCTCCCACGTAGAAGCCGTAGTCGGAAGCGTGCTCGTCGCTCAGGTCGGCGAACGACTCTGCTAACGCTTCAAGATGTTTGCGGCGGTCGCTGAATACGATCACGCGACGTCCGTTGGCGTAGGCGTCCGCGATGAACTCCAGGATCTGGTCGTTTCGCGCTTCTGACTCGACGACCGCAGTGACCGTCTTGACGAAGTCCGGCTTGCCCGCGCGCATCAGGCCCTCGCGATGCTCGTCGACACGCTTGAGGGGCGTCGGGATCAGGTAGACCTCGGGGTCGTCCCGTTCGATCTCCATCTCCACGGCGATCGGTCCGATGTGCGCGAAGAAGATCCACTCGAGTTCGTCCTTGCGCTCCGGTGTGGCGGTCACGCCCAGGCGGTAGCGGGCCGGGAACTTGACGACAGCGTCCCGGAACGAGTCCGCCGCGGCGCGGTGGGTCTCGTCGACGATCACCAGGCCGAACTGGCGGTAGAAGTCGTCCCCGAAGTCCCGGGCGTTGAGGGTCTGCATCATGGCGACCACGATCGGGGCGTCCGTCTCGTACCGGTCCTGCCAGACGACGCCCGCCTTCACGCCGAGGAACTCCTCGATGCGGTCGGCCCACTGGTTGAGCAGGAACGACTTGTGGACCAGGACGACGGTCTTGCGACCGAGGTCGCCGGCGATCTTGAGCGAGCAGACGGTCTTCCCGGCCCCGGGCGGGGCCTTGAGCACGCCGCCCCCGTAGGTCCGCAGTTCCTCGGTCATCGCGGAGACCGGTTCGACCTGGTACGGGCGAAGCGTGATCTTCTCGGGGAAGGAGGCGTCGCGGCCCCAGACGGTGCGATCCTCGATCGGCTCGTCGAGCATGGCCGCGAGTTCTCGGGGAAACCGGTAGAGGCCGTTTTCGTCGTCCGCCAGGTACTCAACGATCTGCGGCGGGATGCCGTGCGTAGAGTAGCCGAGGCGTTCGGCGTTCGCGAGCTCTGGGTTGTCCCGGGTGACCTTGTCCCGAAGCATGTCCAAGCGGGGATGTTCGCGCGGGACGGTTAGGTGTGCATCAATCCAAGCGATGTCTATCACCTCCTTCGTAGACGATCCTAGCACATAAACTATGCTCAGTCAAGGCGAAGAAACCCCGGGGCGATCGCCCCGGGGGCTCAATATCTAAGGTAATCGTTCGCTAGGCGTTGACAGGTCGTCCCGCGAGCGAAACCTCTCCAATAGATGCCTTGAGCAGATCCGCTTCCGTTCCATTCCCATTTGTGGGCAGAAACCGCCTCCCCGAGAGCTCTCCGGGTTCAAAGTCCATGATAGGATCAGCCACCCAGATGATTGGTTGATTGTGACTCACGACGTCGATCAGGCGAGCGATGACGTCGTCGTTGCGCGTCGTCAGGAATACCTCGATCGATCGCGTCCGAGGCGGGATCGGAGAGATCGTGAACACGACACGGTTCATGTCGTACTCGATCCGAACGCCGTTCAAGAAGTAGCCCCCACTCACGTACTCTAGGAGTCCGGGGGCGCACAGTACCAGATAGGATTCATCGTCGTTGCCGACCTGGACGGATTGCAATACTTGAAATCGTTTTGGGCTGACGTGTAGTGCGGCTTTCGAAACAGTCTCCTGCACACGACCTCCGGTCTTTGGAGAAAAACGGGCTCAAGTTTACTGTGGTACGCGGCGGCTCCACCAGCGCGTCCCTGCGCATACTAACACATACGACAATCTGAGTAACCCTGCGTATGGTGCACCTGCTTCATTTGGTTTCAAACCACGACAGGCCGATTGAGGGTTCAGCGATCATCGGCACGTCCAGTGTCACGGCGTGCTCCATGTGGTGCTTGACGAGCGGTTCAACCTCTTCGGCCAGGTCTTCGCGAACCTCGAACACCAGTTCGTCGTGCACTTGAAGGACGAGGAACACATCGCGCCGCCACCAGCCACGTTCTATGAAGTCGCGTCGCATGTTGCGCTTCGCGATCGCGATGATGTCCCCGGCGCTTCCCTGAATGGGGCTGTTCACGGCCCTGCGGAGCGCGCCGTAGAACTTGCCGAGGTCCCCCTTCTGTTGCGCGTCGGGCAGGTGCCTGCGGCGGCCGATCAGGGTCTCGACGTACCCCTCCCGCTGCGCCATGTGCTCCATGTACTCGACCATCTCGCCGATCCCGGGCATCCGGCCCAGGACGGCCTCCTTGTAGCCCTTGGCGTCCTCCACCGTCGGGGCGAGCGTGCCGCCGGTCGCCTCGGTGATGCTGTTCGCGACCTTCGCCGGACCCGCGCCGTACAGGAGCGCGAAGTTGAGCGTCTTTCCGATGGCGCGGAACTCGGGGTACTTCTCTTTGACCTCGAGCAGGCCGCAGTCCATCTGGTCCCCGAACACGGCGTAGGCGGTGATGGAGTGGGGATCCGCACCCTCCAGGAAGCCGTCGATCATCGTCTGGTCCTGGCTGATGTGCGCCGCGATCCTGAGTTCCGCCTGACTGTAGTCGGCGACCAGCATCTTGAACCCCTCGCGGGGGACGAACGCCTTGCGGATCTCCTTGCCCGCCTCGGTGCGGGCCGGGATATTCTGAAGGTTCGGCTGGCTGGACGACAGGCGGCCCGTCTTGACGGTGGGGCGGAACGACGTGCGAACGCGGCCGTCCACGTCGATCAGTTCCTGAAGGCCGACGTGGTACGTCCCCTGGAGTTTCATCCAGGAGGTGAACTGCATCAGCGTCTTGACGAAACCGGTGTCGTCGTAGGGCAGGAGTTTCACCATCGCCTCGGCGTCGACGCTGTAGAGGCCCTTCTTGTTCTTCTCCCCGATCGGCTCCAGGCCGAGCTCTTCGAACAGGACCTTGTTGATGTCGATGCCGCTGTTCGGGTTGAACACCTTGTGGGCCAGGTCGGGCCGGTCGTAGAGCTTCTCGCGGATCCCGTTCGTCCTGCCCTTCTTCCACTTCTCGTTGAGCTCGTCGATCTGCTTGCGCTGAACGTCGATATCGTTGTAGGTCCAGTCGCTCGGGTCGACATCGAAGTCCTGGCCGGGTCGGAGTTCGACCATGCGGTCGAAGAGGTCCTTGATGATCTGGTCGGCCTCGATCTCGCGGGCCTGGAGCCACGACAGGTCGACGCGGACGCCGTCCGACATCATCTGCGAGAGGATCAGCAGGTACTCCTGGTAGAGGTCGTGGTAGACCTTGTCGACGTCCGGCATGGAGCGGATCGCTTCCATCGCGTCCTCCCACAACCGGTAGGTCCAGATCACGTCGTCGATGGCGTAGTCGTTGAGTTTGTCGATGGGGGCCTGGTCCAGCCGGATGATCTGGCCTGGGTGCCAGGAGACCTTCTCCTTGGCGCAGAACTCGGTCAGTTCCGCCATCTGATGGTCGTATCGCATCTTGACGAGGTGCTTCAAGCCGTTAGGCGTGTCTGTGTTCAGGAGCCACGCCATGACCATCGTGTCGTAGGTGTTCGTGTGCAGCTTCACGCCGTGGTAGTCGAGGATGGTCGCGTCGAACAACTGATTGTGCGCGATCTGCGTCATGCTGTCGTCCTCGAGCAAGGGCTTGAGGATCTCCAGCACCTTCTGCCACTCCAGGTAGGGGTGGCTGTCGTGGAGCAGCAAGATGTAGGCACCCTGGTCCGGCTGGGTGCCCCAGGCGAATCCCAGGCCCGTCGGTTTGAGTTTCGCGACCTGGCTGCCGAGCGTTTCGAAGTCGTAGGTGTAGGCGTCGCCCTCTTCGTAGATCTTGTCGACCAGGCGACGGACGTCGTCGTAGTCGTCGTAGATCAGGCGCTTCACGCCGCGGCCTCCGCCAGGTCCCGGATGTAGGCGTCCTCGTGGTCTCCGAAGAGCAGGTGGTTGCGGATCACGGCGGAGATCTCAGGCTTGCGGGCGACGAAGTCGCACATGTCACCGCCGAGATCCGGCTCGAGGTAGGCCATCTCGACCCTGACGACGCCGAGGAGTTCCGGGTGACTCCGGGAAGCGGCTTCGCTGGAGTAGCGAACGACGGCGGCTCGGACTGCGTCGTGGAGAGCGTGGTGCAGGCCCTGATAGCCTGCGTGATTTGAGACATCGTCCAAGTGGCGTAGGATCTCGCCGTGGATGTAGAGGTCCGCCGTGTTCACGGCGTTCTCGTCCGAAGCAGACAGGTTCAGGGCGTCCGCGATGTTCATCAGAGGGCTCCTTTCCAAAAACGGGGGAGTCGAATGGACTCCCCCGACGTTCTCGCTACGGGCTGTCGCTTACCAGGAGAGGCGGCGGTTCTTGGTCGCCGGCTTGCCCTTGCTCGTCGCCGCGGCCTTCGGCTTCTCGCTGTCGCCACCACCGGAGCGGTCGGCTTCGGCCGCCTTCTCGGTGTTGCCGTTCGCGAACTCGCGGAGCTGCTCGGGCGTGCGGATGTCGAGCGCCTCCTCGTAGTCCAGCGGTTCGGCGTCGGGGTTGAGCAGCACGACCATGTCCGACTCGAGCTTGGATTCGAAGTCCCAGTTGTCGCCGACGGCGGGCGACTTGGAGTCCGCACCGCGGGCGACCTCGAACAGGGCGCCGCGGAGGCCTTCGCGCTTCTCCGCCTGACGGCCGAGGATGCCGAGCGTGCCGGACTTGGCCGGGAGGAGCTGCACGGGGTTGAGCACCAGCGCGCCCTCACCCTTGTTGCGGCGGATCTCCTCGCGGATGTCCCAATCCTCTTCCCACGACGCGTCGTCGAGGTTCTCGGGGTCGGGGTAGCGCGGCTCCTCGACGTCTTCCTTGGGCGTCGCGGTGACGCGGATGACGCTGAAGTAGCCGACGATCGACTTGCGGGCGGCGTCGCCGCCAGCCGCGCAGAGCGGGCAGACGTCGGTCCCGGGGCAGACGAGGTTGTAGACGCGCTTGTTGACGTAGAGGCTGTGCTCCTCCGCCACGAGCGCAGGCTCGTCCTCCAGGAAGATGACGAACGCGGACGACTTGTTGGCAAGGCGGAAACGGAACGCGGTATTCGCGTTCGGGTTGTTCGCCTTCGCCTCCTCGATCGCCTTGTTGGCGACCTCGAAGCCGCTACCGAGTCCCAGGGAGTTTCCCATGTCTGTACTTCCTTCCTGAACCTGTGAGTCTCGTTGACTCGCTGGTTCGTGTGGTCTCCTCTTCCGAGGGTGAGATCAGTATAGCGGATAGATCCGTCTGTCGTCAAGACCTTCCTAACGGTTACCTTTGTAGCATCCCTTGGAGGCGATCGAGGACCGGCGTCCACGTCATGCGCCGCCTGCTGGTAAGGATCTTCCCGATGTTCTCCTGCGCCTCGTCGGCATCCTTGTAGTCGCCGTAGTCGAGCAGGCTGATCGGGATGCGGCCCTCCAACTCCTTGCGGATCCTGGTGATGCCGCGCTGTCCGGTATCGTCCTCGTCCAGGCCGATGATCAACTCGCTGTTCGCGTACATCGCGAGGCGCCGGATCTGCGCCTTGCTGGGCAGGGCGGATCCGAGACCGACGACGCCCATCCCCTCGGGCAGGTAGCGGCTCACCGTCACCACGTCCAGGTACCCCTCGACGACCAGGAGGATGTCCTCGTTGCCGGTGATGCGGTGCTCGCCGTAGACGTGGTCGGCGCGTTGGAAGCCGGTCGGGTAGACCTTGTACTTCGCCTTGCTGAGGCCGGTGACGTCACGACCGACGACGCCCAACAGGGACCCGTCCTGGCCCCAGAACGGGATCAGGGCGCGGCGTTCCTCGCCGGAGTAGCCGAGTTGCCACAGCCGGACCTCCTGCTTGCTGATGCCGCGGTCGCCCCAGTAGGGATGCCAGACACCGAGGTCCTGGATCATGGTGGCCGGGAGTTCCGGGCGGAACCCCTCCTTCTTGAGCATCTCGTAGTGGTGGCTCTCCTCCAGCAGGATGAAGTAGCGCAGCTCGTCGAGCGTCTCGTCGTCGATCCCGCCGTAGCGGTGCACCTCGTTCGCGACGCCGAGCACGCCGCTGGAGTGGCCGCACGAGAGACACTTGGCGTGGCTCCGGCCCGGCTCGAGGCTCACCATCATGCTCGGGTTGCGGTCCAGTCCGGATCCCTTGTGCGTCCACGGGGCGAGGGGGCAGGACAGCGCGCCCCACGTCCCTTCGCTGTTGACGTTCGGGTCCGCCTGGTACGACCCGAGGGTTTGGAAGATCTTCTCAACCGTTTCGGCCCTCACGCGTCACTCCTTCCATTCACCACGGGAGTCCACCCTTCTCCTCCTTGCGGTCGTCGATCGCTTGGTCATTCTCGGTGTGGAGCAGGTTCACCTCGCTGAACGCCATCGTGGAGAAGTCGAACTGGACGTGCCACGACTTGCCGTCCTCCGCCTCGCGGCCCTTGATGACCTTCAGCTTCAGCGCCTTGTTGGCGTTCTCCTCCATGCCGCGGGACAGGCCGATCACCAGGTCCGCGACCTTGCCCCACTCGTCACCGCCGGCGAGCTGGTTCAGGTCACCCTCGATGTTCTTGGTCTTGCCGCCGAACTGGCCGCCGACCTCGCGGTTGAAGTGGGTGTTGCAGATCACCGGCACCTCGTTCTTCTGCGCCACGTTGTCCTTGAGCTCGTTGGCGAGGTGCCGGAACTTCTCCCACCCCTCGCGGTACTTGCGGTCCGGCTCCATCTTGTGGACCGAGTCGATGAACACGATGTCGGGCGAGACCTGGTCGATCAGGACGTTCAGGGCGGAGGGCGTCATGCCGGTGCCGTGGACGATCATCAGGTCCTCGTGGCTCGGGTTGCCCGCATCGTCGAGGACGAAGCGCTTGTACGCCTCCTGCGCGGTGGTGGTCAGCATCCGCTTCTTGAACAGGTCGTAGTCGAGACCGAGGTGGACCGCGTCGAAGCGGCGCAGCATCTGGAGCGGTGGCATCTCCGTGGCGACCACCAGGATCCGGTTTCCGTCCTCCCAGGCCCGGTCGATGTTCTTCAGCATCATGTACGACTTGCCCTGCCCCGGGCGGCCCGCGAACAGCACCAGGTCGCCGGGGTGGGCGCCGAGCGTCGCGTCGTCGAGCGTGTCCCAGCCGTAGGGGATGCCGTAGACGAGCTCCTTCTGGTACTCGTCGAAGCGCTCGCGGCCGGTGTTGCCGAGCGTCAGCACGTCGACGTTGTTGCGCGCGAGTTCGAACTGGCTCAGCACGTCCTTCAGGCCGCGGATGCCGTCGCCGACATCGTCCTCGAGCTTCGGGATCTCCGAGACGAGCGCCTCGGCGAGTCCGTGGCGGGCGTACGACTCCAGGATCTGGTCGGCGTAGAACTCGGCAGGTTCGGGCGGCTCGCTGCCGAGGACGAAGTCCTTGAGGCCGGGGTGGTCCTTGAGGAAGGTCTCGCGGGCGGGCACCTTGCCGTACGCGGTGTAGTGCTCGCGCAGGTATTCCCATGCGTTTGCGTAGTCTGCGTCACGAAAGTAGGCGGCGTGCAGCCCACGGAACAGGCTGCCTTCGAACGATCCCCGGATCAGGACCGCGCGCAAGATGTTCAGTTCTGGGTCGTGGACGTACCCTCGACTCACAAAGGCTCCTTGCGATCGCGCCGCCTGCGACGGAGGTAACGGAAGTTCATGGCGTTGATCTCCAGGGTGTAGGACGACTCGTCGATCACGTCGGCGAGCACCTCACGTCCGCTCTCCCGCAGATTGTCGAGCGTGAAGTTGCTGGTGATGATGGTCGTCAGGCCGCGGGCAACCCGGGTCCGAACGAGCTCCTCGAACTTGGCGTCGACCAGGTCGGTGTAGGTGTTGCCGCGCGAGACCGCCTGGTTCGCATCGTCGATGACGAGCAGGTGGCACCGCTGGGCGAACGACCACATCCCCTCGTCGACCTTGTCGACCCAGGCCGGGTCGTGCTTGGCGACGTCGAAGAGCTCGCCGTAGTTGAGCCACAGCGTGCCCATGCCCTTGCCGGACATGAAGGTGGCGATCCCGGCTGCCAGGGCGCTCTTACCCGACCCTGCCGGGCCGTGGAGGTAGAGGCCGGGGTAGCGCTTCGCTGCCTGCGCCGCCTCCAGGAAGCGCTTCTGCCAGGTCACGATCTTCTCTCGGTAGGTCGCGTCGTCGGGCACGAAACCGAGCGAGACGTCCTCGTAGAGGAGCGGGATCCGGCAGATCTGCATCCGGTGGTGCTTCCTCTCGCTCTCGTAGTCGCGGTCCGCCATGCCCTCGCGAGTCTGCTCGATCGCATCTTGGTAGGCGTCGCTCACGTCTCGCGCTCCTCCAAGGCCTTCTCGAAGAACGCCAGGGCGTCCTCTTCGGACATCTGGAAGGCGTTGGGATCTTCGAGCTGCTTCTGGGTGTGGGCGAACCAGTTTCGCTTGTCGTCCATGTCTCCGACTCCTTTCCGTCGTGCAGGCTTCAGGGTCTCCTTCCCGGTGATGTACGGCTCGTACTTCTTCACCATGCTGTACGACACCAGCACCCGGAACGGAGGGTAGGCATCACTATCGTACAGGCCCGTCTCCGTCCTTTTCAAGAGGCGCCAGTTGTCGAAGAGCCAGTTTGCGGCCCTGACGAGGAAATCGCCGTCGAAGTCGCGGTGGATCTGACTGATCTGCCTCTCCATCTTCGGGGTCCAGCGGGAGAACTCGACGTCGTACTCGTCACGAAGGCGGCTGCGGTAGGTGTGCTTGAACTCGCTGCGCCAGTGGACCTTCTTCTCCCTCGGCCTCGACGCCGCAGCGACGTCTTGCCTCAACTTCTCACTCTTCGGCGTGTATACCGTGTATGCACCGGGGGATGCAGGCGATACACTACCCGCAGAACCGTCAGGCTGGATCTCACCGGGGGCTGCTCGCGGGGGTTGAGCCTGCTGGGAATCTGCGCCAGCGAGAGAGAGCGACCCGGCAGGGCGCGCTCTGGGGGTACCAACCATACTTATACTATAGGAATCCGCGCGCGCGCCCGCCCGCGCGCGAGGCTGAGCGGCGAAATCGCCGTCCTGCACGCGATTCTTGCGGGGTGCCGGAATCCCCTGCTCGTCACTCGGGATTGAGTTCCCATAGGCATCACAGTGATGCCCATCTTCATGTGCTTCATTCTGAGGCTCAGCATCAGAGTGATGCGCATGGGACCGCTTCTTCTTGGGTTGGGGCACGAAACTGCTCACGTTGGACTCCTCTCTCGCGAACTCCTCGACGGCTTCGACCGTCACCGCCTGACCGAAGAACCGGTCGACCCAGGAACCGACGACGTCGGCCACTCGGAGCGCCCAGTCCTGCCAGCGCCGACCCTTCTCCGGGGCATCCCCCAGGAGGGGCCAGGGGCCGGGCTGAAGCTCGTAGAGCGCCTGCTTGTGTGTTCCGACCCTGCGGACCAGCCCAAAGCCCTCTGCGCGCTTGAGAGCGCGTTGGGTGGTGGCCCGGCTGTTCCTGGTCTCGTGGATGATCTGTTGCTGGTCCGCCTTGCACAGGACCGGCTTGCACGCCTGAAGGTCGGCGTACGACTCGGCCTGGTAGATCATGTACTGGAGGATGTGCTTTTCGACCGGCTTCAGCGCCGGGTGGAGAAGCAGGTAGGTGCTGAACATCACGAAGCCGCCGTAGCTGCGACCGTCGTTCCCGGTCAGTGCGTACTGGTTCGGCTCCGCAAGGCTCTCGCGGGCGGTCTCGACCATCAGGAAGTTCATCAGAGGGCTGCTCCGTAGAAACCCCGTCGTTCACGGCGGGGAGGAACGGGGCTTGGGCCGCTAGGGTTGCGCTCTTGGCTTGGGGATGGGGTGCTTGCGTAGCCGTACCCGTCGGCTCGTTGCAGGAGCCGGCAGTGCCGGTGATGAATGCCTTGGACGGTAGTGGTGCCCGTCTGGATGTTGAACGATCCGCTGGAGCGCACGGCGACGCGGCCCTCGTGCACGCCGGCTTTCTTGCCGGTCGGCACGGTAGCGCGGACGTGATCGCCGGTTTGGAAGCCGTGGATGCGCTTGCTGCGCGTGAGGTACCCGCGTGGGAAGCCGTGCCGGGTGAGGCGGGTGCGCTGGTAGGCGCCGCGCCCGGTGGCGCGGATGGCCAGGGTGGGAACCCGCCAAGCATGAAGGGTGCTGAGTTCCCCCACGTTCGCAGCGTCGAGCGCGTGCGTCTTTGGGATGTCTTGTTGGGAACGGTTGAACTTCGTGCGGCCCCCCGAGGCCACCTCAACCGGGAGGCGCGTCGCCTGGAGGCGCTGGTAGAGCGTCCAGCGGGTGGTGTTCACGGCCGCAGTGTCACGCAGCGGTGCGCGAGCGTGCTTGAGGATGCGCGCGAGGCGCGCCGGGTCCGTCACGAACTCCCGCACATCCCGGTTGCCCTTCGCTTGGTTGCAGGGCCGGCAGGCGAGCGTGAGGTTGCTGACGCGGTCCGAGCCACCCCGACTGCGCGGCCGAATGTGCTCGACCTCCAAGGGCACGTTCTGCGCGTCGCAGTAGGCGCACGTGCGCTCCCACTTCTCGAGGAGGTACTCGCGCGTCTCGTACCCGGCGAGGGTGCCCTGCTGGTATTCGGTCCCGCGGATCTCGGGCGATTCCATCTTCTGCGTGTCGAACCGTACGAGCTCCATGCTGATGGCGCTCACGGGCGCGAGGCGCTTCAGGCGTTCCACCCACGCGAGGGTGGTGTCGACGCGGTGTTGGAGGCTCGGAGCGATCCACCCTTCGGGTCGCGTGCGGTTGTCGAAGCGCGCGGGCCGGTAGCGCAGTTGGCTGCGCCGGCGGCGCCGGAAGGCCCGCCGCCTGGCCAGAGCGTCACGAATGACGCCGCCACGATGGTGAACCTCACTCAGCATCAGGACGTGCTGAGCGCCCGCTGCTTCACGAACCAGCGCCAAGCCGGTCGCTTTGCTGCCGGGGTCGATCTTCAAGCGGGTCGGTTGCGTCTCGCCACCCGCACGATCCTTGAGGCGGATGGTGAAGGGGTGCAGCCGCGCGACGACCGCGCGACCGCGCTCCAACAGGAGCCGGGCGCGCTTCTCGCTGCACGGCATCAACGGCTTCTTGCGTTTGTCCAGCACGAATACGGACACAGTAGGCCTCCTTGTCTAGGTGTTCAGGTTGTGCGGTGCGCCCTTACGGGCCTGGTTACGGGCGCCCGATCGGGCGCCGCTCCCCTCGGGAATGCTCACGACCGGCTCCAACCCCAACGGGGTTGCGGAGGGAATCTTCGGTGTTTTGCCTTTCACCAGCATGGTTCCCTCCTTCGAGGGTCCGGGACTGAGGAAGCATCCCGGAGTCGGTCTGTTCGACCTGTCTTGAGCGGAGCAACCCGATCGGGTTGCTGACCCTGGTCAACCGAGCTCGCTACTGCAAGCTCCGGCCTTCAGGCCGGGGTAGTTGACGCGTAGCGCTCTCTCTCGGGTTGGATCATGGCGTTCATGCGCGCCCGGGCCATACGTTCGATCTCGGGCAACTCCTCTCGGTACATCTCCTTGAGTTCGTCGTCGCTCGGCGCCTCGATCGGAAACGCCATGCCGTCTTGGACTTGCATCGGTCCGTTGTTCTCCCCCATCGAGACGCGAACGTCGTTGTCCGCATGCCAGCGGTGGGAGAGCTCCACGCTGAGGAACCAGTCGTAGCGACTCCGGACGTACTCGTTGAACGTCCGGATCTCCTCGTGCCTCTTCTCTACCCGGCCCTTGGCGTTGCGGGACCAGGTCTCCCACTCCTCGTAGTACAGGTCCCCGAACGGGTAGCGGGTGCAGCCGAGGACGTAGGTGCCGAGCCAGTCGTCGCCCTCGGGGAACTCCTCGTGGATCTCGAGCATGCCGAGGTCGATGAGGCGCTGGACGTCACGCTGGAACTGCTCGTACTCCTTGCGTTTGCTGTGGACGAAGAGAGGGCGAAGCGGCGTGGCTATCTGCCCATCCACCTCCAACTGGACTAACATATAGAACAGCCTGAGTTGGTAGACGGAGAGTCGAGGGTGGAGCATCGGGCTGTCGTCGTGCTCAAATGGATCGGTCACATCGCTCCTTTCCAAAACGGTCGGGCTTGACATCGTAGAGCATCTTAGCATATAGTGTCGTTGCGCTCAAGGACGTGGGACGTTCTTGTACGAAGCGCACTCCTTTCCGATCGGCCGCGGTGTCACGGGCAGGCACCAAGGCACGAAGAATCGCCCCTGGGAATCCGGGGGCGTTCTTCTTTGGTCAGCGCGGGCAGTGTACGGCGTGCACGTCTGGTTAGGTTCAGGGAACGTAGCGGAGCGGCGACTTGAGTTCTGTGATGACCAGTCGGGGCGGCTTACCCCCGAAGATCGGGTGCTCGTCGTCCACTCGTGTCATCGTGTTCGGGAGGCTGCCCTCCAACACGCGGACATTCTTGAGAGTCACCGTGTTGTTCCGGAAGCGCTCGATTTGGGCCTCAAGGAACTCGTCAGCAACGGCACTGATAGATCGGCCGGTAAGTTCGGCGATCTGCCTAATCGCGGCGACGACGGATTCTCTCAGGTACAGGCTCTGCTGTTCTTTGTGCTCGTTTGGCATGGAATCCTCCTTCACTTGGATTTGTACAGCGGCCTGCTG
>Ga0306906_1000130_pt1 | contig 38627 bp, 40 predicted proteins | sample AntRauTorcE11897_FD_190405 | JGI IMG/M metagenome (GOLD analysis project Ga0306906, IMG submission 190405) | Saline lake microbial communities from Rauer Islands, Antarctica - Metagenome Torckler E11 #897 (v2) (version 2) | ecosystem: Environmental > Aquatic > Non-marine Saline and Alkaline >...
TGGATTTTCACCTGTACCGCGAGGGCGAACCCATTACCACGGTCCGTATTGCGGAAGTGCAGGACGGACAGATTGTGGGCAAGCCCGAAAACTACGGACGGTTTGAGGATATCATCAAAGATTTTGGCACACATGTCGGACAAACCATCCGCAGTGCCAATAAGCTATCGAAGATGATGGCAGGTAAAGCCCGAATCCTGGCCGATGTGATTGAAAAAGCCCTGAATGCCGATGAAGAACAGCAAAGGAATAAAGTGAATGAGTCAGCCAACAACACTTTGCGGGAGCAATTGACTGCTTTTCAGAATGTACTGATTCATGACATCGGGGCAAAGGAGTTTGCAGATATTTATGCACAGACGATTGCTTACGGAATGTTTGCCGCCCGGCTGCACGATTCGACCTTGGATACCTTTGATCGACATGAAGCTGCCGCGCTTATTCCGAAAACCAATCCCTTTCTTCGTAAGCTATTCCAGTATATTGCGGGCTATGATCTGGATGATCGTATCGTATGGGTGGTAGATGGATTAGCTGATATTTTTAGAGCTACTGATGTTGATGGCCTTCTCAAAAACTTTGGCAAAGCTACACAACAACAAGATCCCATTATTCACTTTTACGAAACCTTTCTGGCGGAATATGATCCCAAGTTGCGGAAAAGTCGCGGAGTCTGGTACACGCCGGAGCCGGTGGTGAACTTTATTGTACGAGCGGTCGATGATATTCTGAAAGATGAGTTTGACCTCAAAGACGGCTTGGCCGACACCTCCAAAACTAAAGTGAAAGTAAAAGTACCCACTCACGACAAACGTCACAAAGGTGGAGTGGTGGAAGAAGAGCGGGAAGTGCATAAAGTGCAGATTCTGGACCCTGCAGCGGGAACCGGAACCTTTTTAGCTGAGGTAATCAAACAGATTCATTCCAAGTTTGAAGGACAGCAAGGCATCTGGGCTACCTATGTGGAAGAACATTTAATTCCACGCCTGAATGGTTTTGAGATCTTGATGGCAAGCTACGCAATGGCACACCTCAAATTGGATTTACTGTTGCGGGAGACCGGTGTGGAACCCAGCGGCAGTGAGCGATTCCGAGTGTATCTCACCAACTCCCTGGAAGAACACCACCCCGATACCGGAACCCTCTTTGCCGGCTGGCTAAGTGAAGAAGCCAATGAAGCCAACCACATTAAACGCGATACGCCGGTGATGGTGGTATTGGGGAATCCGCCTTATTCAATTAGCAGTTCAAATAAGTCTGACTGGATTGAAAACTTAATGTATGATTATAAAGATGATCTTTCTGAAAGGAACATTCAGCCGCTTTCTGATGATTACATAAAATTTATCAAATTTGGTCAGCACTACATTAGTAAAAATAGTGAAGGTGTATTGGCATATATCTCTAACAATTCTTTCTTAGATGGGATTATACATAGAAGGATGAGAGAATCTCTAATCGATACATTTGATAAAATTTTTATTATTGACCTACATGGTAGCGCTAAAAAAAAGGAAAAAGCTCCTGACGGTTCAATTGATCAAAATGTATTTGACATACAACAAGGTGTTTCAATTAATATATTTGTAAAGAGTGGTGCTACTAATAAGGCCGAAGTAAATCTGTTCGATATTTATGGGTTACGTGAGGAAAAATATAATTTTTTAGCCAAATCGAATTTAGAAGACATAAAGTGGAAGAAAATTAGATATAGTGGGCCTGAATATTATTTAGTTAAAAGGGATGCCATTTTGGAAGCTGACTATAATAATGGGCTTTCAGTTGCGGATTTATTCAAAGAATACTCAAGTGGTATTAAAACTCACAGAGATCATTTTGTAGTTGATTCGAATAAAGATAAAGTAGATAACCGGATTAAGGATTTCTTTGATTTAGATAGATCTGATTTGGAAATAAGAAATAAATATTCACTGAAAGATAATAGAGATTGGACTCTTTCTGATGCCCGCAAAGGCCAATACACAAAAGATTATTTAAAACCTTATCAATATAGGCCACTTGATAACAGAACAATTTATTATGATCCAAATTTAATAGATTTTGAAAGACCTGAACTAATGCACCATTTCATTGGTAAAGAGAATTTAGGTTTGGTTTTAGTTAAGCAAGCACAAGCAGCTAACATTGCTTACTTCGACTGTATTTTTATTTCCGATAAAATTGCAGATACCAATATGTTTAGACGTGGAGGACCAAATTTGTTTCCCCTCTACCTCTACCCCAAAGAATCCACCCAACAAACCCTGGACGGTAAACCCGAACGCACGCCCAATTTAGATAAAAAGATTGTAGGTGAAATAGCAGAAAAACTCAGGCTGAAGTTTGTGCCGGAGAAAGAGGACAGCGAGAGCACTTTTGCGCCCATAGATTTGCTGGACTACATTTACGCGGTACTCCACTCACCAAGCTACCGCGAGAAATACAAAGAGTTTCTGAAGATTGACTTCCCAAGAGTACCTTATCCTGAAGATTCAAAGCTATTCTGGAAACTGGTGGAATTAGGCGGTGAACTTCGTCAAATTCACCTGCTGGAACATCCCGTAGTAGAGGATTTTATTACCACCTATCCGGTTGGAGGAAGTAATGTTATTTCCAATCGACTGACGAAGAACGATCCCGGTTTTATCCCAGAAGAGGAAGACAAGTCAATTGGCAAAGTATGGATTAATGAAGAGCAGTACTTCGGCAAGGTTCCTAAAAAAGCCTGGGAGTTCTACATCGGAGGCTACCAACCCGCCGAGAAATGGCTCAAGGACCGTCGGGATAGAGAGTTATCCATTGATGAAATTCGCCACTACCAAAAAATAATTGTGGGCCTGATGGAGACTGAACGGTTGATGCAGGAAATTGATGAATATTTCGAAGTTTAATTAATGTTTTAAGCCTATGGACACAGGAAATCTGGGAGAGACTATATTAGCTACTTGGTGCCATCAGGTAGATTTAATACCTAATAGAGTTACAGTAGATAAAGATGGATGGGATTTTCTGGTAGCACTCCCCCCCTCATACAGTAGCGACATTAAATCTCTTGATAAAGATGACAGTCATGACCGAGTATTAGTTCAAGTAAAAACAACAGAGAATGAGAAAGGTAATCGGAATATTAAACTATCCAACCTGAAGAAATTTGTAGATGCTCCGATTCCAGCTTTCTACTTATTAATACAGGTTAATGCTGACGGTGAGCCAATAAAAGCACATGTATTTCATGTGTGGAAAGAAATTATATCGAAAGTTCAAAAGAAGATTAGACACCTTCCAAAAGAAAATTGGGATCAGCTAAACAAGTATGGATTAGTACTCCCCTGGAAAATTGCAGAAGAGGTTAAAAAACTCCATGGCTCAGAACTAAAGGAAATAATTCTTAAAAATCTTAGGGAGACTAAGAAAAGCTATTCAGAGAAAAAGTATTCGCTTAGAGAGAAAGTCGGATATGAGAAGGAAACCGGTCAAATTCATTTTCAAAGTAAGCTACCTGATAAATATAAAGATGATATTGAAGCTTTTATGGTTGATCTATATTTAGGTGAGGTAGATAAAGTTGAAGTATATGACTGGGAGGTAACAGATAAAAGATTTGGGGATGAAATTGTAATTGATAAGCAAGAGGGAGGTCATTTCAGCCTTAAAAATATTGAGCCTGAGGGGCCCGCAACCATCAAGTTTATAACAGAAGATCATAGATCATCAGTTGAATTTAGTACTGAATACTATATTCCCCGAGGCATTGGTCAGTTAGTTAAAGATGAAAGCAAATGGAAGATTCTCTATAAGGCTCAATTCATTAAATTTTCTATTTACCCAGAAGGGAAAAAAATTGAGTTCTTATTTGAGACGCCTGATTTCAGTAACGAAGTAAAACTTTCCGAAGTAATTGATATCACAAATCTAATGCTTTTTCTGGGTGGGTTGGAAAGTAATGAAAAGGTCAACTTTGAAGTAAAACATGACGGCAAGCTTTTTTGGGGTGGTAATCTGAATTTTGATCAATACAAAGAAGGGTTATCAATTGAATATTTTCAATCAATAAAATCGGCTACAAAACTTCTGAACCATTTTAATCTCAAGTCTGATGTAATTGTAAAACCTACAGAACTTAAGAGCCAAGTTGGGTTGCTCAATTTCTTATATGAGTTATTGGCTCCCAAACCCACATTTATACGACTTGAGTTCTCAGCAGAGAGTGATTTGTTAGATTACTCCAGTACAATTGGTTTATTACAATATACTGTTGTCATTGGTGATTATTTACTCCCATTTCAACTCAAAGCTCAAGGGCAACCAACGATAAGTGATCGTGTTGAGGATGATCAAATTTTCTACATTTTAAAATCCAGTGATGTAAGAATTGAGCAATATAGAATATTGTCGAGGGAAAGAGATGATGCAAAAAGTGCACATGAAGAAATGAAAAAACAATCTATAGAAAAGTACGACACTGAAGATCAAATGGTAATGTACTTTCATAAAGAGGAGAATAAGGATTAACGTTCATCCTCATCAGAAATCTCATAAACAAATTTATAGCATACTTTAGCCCACCACTTAAAGTGCTCTTCTTTGCCGGTTTCGTGATAATAGTTCAGCTTGTTAAGAAACTTCCCTTTGTTTTGCAGGTTCTTCCAATCAATAAATTTTCCATCGGCCAGCAAGTAAAGGTTCACAAATAGCCGGGCAATCCTGCCGTTACCATCATAGAACGGATGAGTAAAAACAAATTTCTGGTAGAATCGAAGTGCATTATCTACCGGGGTATCACTTTCCAGATCCATTAAAAACTTGAATGCATCCCTTAAATCATTTTCAATATTCTCAGGCTTGGAGCCGGTAAATCTTGGTTTAAGTTCTTGCCGTTTTTGTCCCCCAAAATAAACAGAACCTGAACCATCATGATCCGAACTTCTGAATTCCCCATTTATCGAAATTATTTCTTTGAAAATCAGCGTGTGAAACGATTTACAAAAACCAATGTATCCATCAATCGAAGTTTCGCCCTCACCCTTTACCAATGTATTTGCGAAGTAAGGAATAAGCTGGTTATCTAACGCATCAAACCGAGTACGGGTAATTCGGTTAGCTTCTTCAACTTCATCAATTGAGTACTCGGCAGGGAATAGTTCTATTAGTTCCCTTAATTGCTCTAATTCAGCACTATCGCCCAAAATTAATTCATCTGATTGACAAGGAATTTATAGTCTTCAGAAACCTTAGAAAAGAGACTTTTATATTCATCTATAGAATCAAAAACTACTTCAGCAGCTTTATCTGTTTCATCCATGTCGAAGATAAAAGCATAATGTGAAATTGTATTCGGTGGATAGTAACCTTGACTCATGTTCAATGGAAAGTTCTTTGCAAAAGATTCATTAGTATAATAATCCAAAATCTCCTGATCAGTAATTCTTCCATTTACTTCTCTCTTATTAATCCAGGGATCTTCCGCATGTGTCGCTTTAGATAACGTGATGGCGTTGTAAAATCCATAGCTGTCCAATACAAAGTCCACCACTTCCTTCTCATCATCAGTGAAGGGTAAGTAGCTTGGAGTATCTTCAATCGGATTGTTTTTGTACCCTTTATACTGATGGTAGATGGAAGGATTTACCGGACCATGCTTCCAGGCAAAAAAGGCATCGGAAGATTTGATCATCTTCTTATCAGCAACAAGAGTCCATACTTTTACATAGTAGAGAAGCTTTTGAAGCTTCATCGGGGTTATTTCTCCCGGATACTTATTAAGGATATAAGATGCTATGTTGTGTAAGGAATGCATAATTCTGGTTTTTTGAGAACTCTTAATATAACAAAATTTGTAGTTCCTAATTACCTAAACGTATTAAAAAAGTTCTTCATTTCCATATTGGGTGAAATGAAACTCTTTTACTTTTGCTCTGAATGTTGAGCAGATCCGGAAATTAAAGCAATCAACCCATAAACATATCCGATAGCCTCAACGATTGCTAAAATGATAATCACCGTTTCATCCAGGTCAGCGGAATTTAGTCGTCCAGTTGTGATCATTCCGGAAATACCCAAACTGGTGAGGCCACTTTGGGCAATATCCTTTCCTTCTTGCGGGGTTTCTTTTCTGAATAGGGTAATAAGTGTTGGTACGGATTTGGCTAAATTGCGAAGTAGTTTTTTCATGATGATCAAAGTTTAAAAGGGTTGTTGTGGTTTAGTAATCTCCTCTTTCAAGGGACTGAATGCGTTGTTGGTGGTTGTCTAATTCCTGGTTGGTTTCGATCTGAAAATTCTCGATAGACTCTTTGATGAGTTCCAGATCCACTCCCTGAATCCTTTGTTCGGCCTGAATATTGATCATCAGCTCGTACCATCGTTTGATTTCAGTAGTCTGATTGTTGATCGAGTCGTAAATGCCGGTCAAAAACAGGCAAATGATCGTCGTAATGATCAGCTCTTTATACTTGCTGAGATAAGTCTCGGTATTGCTTGCTTTGCTCATAGCACTGATTGTATTGCCGAATAGCTTCCGGGAGAGTTATGGTTTTTTTGTTCGTTTTGCAGTAAAAAGCTCCGCTGTTGGTGGACTGGTAATAATACAGGCCATCAATTCGTAACCAACGAAGTGGTCGTTCGCCAATCCGCTGTCCACTCCACCCATCAATGTGCAGGCCAATGGCCGGTATCTTTTCTCCGGTTAGCTTATGCGTGAACTGCCAGTCAAAGTACAGTCCCACTCCCTGAAACGGCCATGTCGTTGCGAAAAGCCAATGCTTCAATGGGGAAGCCTGATTGGTAAGCCACTGATCAAATAGCAGGCAGTCAATGGCCAGTCCTTTTCCATGTGATTTGGGATCGTTATCCCGCCACGCTGAGGTGATGAGCGTTTTAGTGTTCGTCCAGTCTCTCCAGGCAAGAAATGACCGAAGGAAATTGGTGTCCATCCGGTCAATGGTTCCCTGAAGCTCAAAATCGGTTACGGAAAAATTGCCCCCATAGCTTTCTATAAGGGCAAGGTAGTCGGCTCGTTTCATGGGCTATTTTTTGAATTTAAGCCACAGGAAACCGACTCCAAGGGCAATAGCTGCCGCTTTGTACTTCATGGGCACTTCGCCGTTGATGTACTTCTTGGCTTCATCGACCAAATCCATTTTAGTGTCTTCAGCCTGGGTATTTTTCACGTCCACGACGGGAGAGGAACCAAGTCCGGCTCCGGTGCATCCACAACCACAACCAAGGCCGTTGTCAGAGGTATATGTTGATTTACTCATGTCTCAGTTTTTTAGGTTAGCGTAAGATTTTGAAGAGAATTCCGGCTCCGACAATACCAGCACCAGCCATAACCATCACCTTTTTGCTGATCGGCGGTTTCTGGGTGGCCACGGGCTCGCTTTTTGTGGTAGCAGGTTGAGTAACAGCCGTTGGCTTTTGCGCCAGATCCCGCACTACGGGAGTTACTTTAGGTGGTGTGATTTTGGGCAGCCGTGGAAGAACCGGTTTCCTAATTCTGGGAGAAATCCCCCGAGAAATGGAGATGGTTGGTCGCCGCAAGCGGTCAGAGGAAACAGGTTGAATAGCGGTGTTTATTTCTCCAGGGAGCATCGGGTCTAACATCATTAGCCCAAGGCCGGGAGTGGTTTCATCGCTGTAAATAAATCCGGAAGATGATTTCATGGTGGTTATTGTGTGTTAAAGATTTGGTAGGAAATAATTCCTGTGATGATTAGTGGAAGAAGTACCATACTTGCTGTTGAAGCTTTAGAGATGCCCAGTACGGACTCGACAATTTTTTTACGAGCCAGCACATCGAAGGCGTAATTTTGCCCCGTGGTAACCATGTTTGGGTTAATCCCAACGCTTATCGTGTTTCGGACTTTGGTGTAGCCAGCATTGTAGGCGGCGACTGCCGGAGTAAGCCTGCCGTTAAACTTTTCGATCAGATCGGCCAAAAACTTGCTGCCATAGAAGATATTAGCTCGGTGGTCACTGTTGGCATGAGAACTGGTAAACTCCGAATGATAGCGCCGATCAATTTGCATGATGCCGATCCCATTTCCATGATCACCCGTCCAGTTCTTGTCCAGGGCTAGTCCCATATTGCTTTCTCGGGAGGCAATGGCCAAAAGCAGCGACACGGGAATCTGGTAGGCACGGGAGGCTTCATAGAAGTGCCCCATGATGCCTTTAACCCGCAGGTAGCTAAGCTGGGAGGATATGGAAAGGGAGCTGATCACTAAACGATGGCCTTGCAGTTAAAGGTGACCTTCACAGTTTCACCAGCTCCAATAGTGAATTGATCCACCGGAGCCAATGCTTTTCGGGCGAGTAGATGAGGAGAGATCTGATTGGAATTATTTTTATTGCCAAACAAGCCAATCTCTCGAACGGTAATGGATGTAGCTCCCCGGTTCTCAAAAATACGTTCTACGGGGAAGTACACTTCATTAGCGACATCATCAACGACCAATTCGCCAATGTGCGTACCGTGGTGTACCAATTCTCCATCGCCATAACCGTGAGGAACGCCATTCACCTCAGCGTTTTCTGGAGTGAGCGAAGTATCGGTCATAGAAACAAATTTATTGGATTCACCCACACGCACGCCAAATTTCCACCCGTCCAGGTTCCGGGTATAATCAAAATTGACTCCTGTACCTCCACCACCTAAACCAGCGGTAAAGTGATATTCATTTTCCCAGTTATACTGAGCACTTGGATTAGCAATACGGTGAAGGATGTACATAAAACTTTCCGTCCACCCGCCATTCGTGCCAAAGGCATCTGTGTCTTGGTTAAAATTCTCGATCATAGAAATGATCTCGTAATCCAGCGATAAGGTTGAGGTATCCCCAAGACTAATAGGTGCACCAAGCACGTCTCGTGCCATCAGCATATAGGCGCTCCGGTAATTACCGGACATAATGCCAATTTCCTTGATGTCCCGAATAGCACCAGACATGTTGGTGAACGGTCGGGAAAGCGTAAATTTGGAGCTTTCCTGATCGGTAATGAGTGAGGTAATGGATACGGCTCCTTGGGTACACCCCCGCTTAAAATACCCCGGAAGGCACAAGTCAGAAGCTTGCACGAGTTTATCACTCATCCCAATAATCGGGTTCCAGTTTAGTGGCAAATGATAGTCATTCGAAGCCCATTGATTCCGGTATTTAGCCGCAATGGATACCCCTGAATTTCCATCCCATACGCCCGTAAGGTGAGGTACTATTCCACGAATAAAATATTTATACCTACTATGACGATCGAGTGGAAATTGCCCAATGGTATTGTCATGGAAATACACGCCATTTAAGCCTTCTAAACCAATAACGCCCTGAATGGTAATCAGATCGTGATCTACGGAATTGTATTCATGGTAGTCGGAAAGTTCAATAATGAGATCATCTCCAGACTCGGTAATTCCGATAATGTTTGTAATAAGTTTCCTGGTATTATAGCCATCCCAGTATTCGTCCTGATTGGTTTTACCCATCTGAATACGCATCCACTTGAGCAGGTTGGCCACAAAGCTTTCGCATTTCATGCGGTACAAGTGTTTTTGCTCCAGCGAGAGGTCGCAAAACATATCAAGTCCGCTTCCGGTTTTACCTACGTTTAAGTCCGTTGTGATGGTTTTTAAGCTCATGGTTTTATGCAAATATGGGTTTATGTAATGGTGTAGCTGATATTGGTGGTCAGCGAACTGCTGTTATTGGTGTTGATTTCCTTTACCGCATCGAGTGGTTCGGGGGGTGAGTACTGGTGATCAAAATGAGCGGGCTGATCGGAAGCGACCGGCTCGGTTCGGTATCCCGAAATAGACGTGACTGGAAAGCTCGTGCAGTCAATAACGGTAGTTTTGACGACTACCAATTCCAGCTCGACTGGGGTTGTCATCTCGCCACGATTCTTGATTTCCAGATCCGGGGGCACTACCACCATGTAGATATCGGAAATACCCGATTTCCCGTGTTCGGTCTTGGATCGCACCCTGAAATAATGCCGCTGATCGACCAGCGTTTGTGGCAGATACAGCTGGTGATAACGCACCATTTCTTCCGGCTCAGAATGAACCTCTGGAGTTTGAAAAGGAACAGAGTCATCAAAGCCCCAGTCAATCTGACTCGATGCCGGTTCTCCGGTTGCCCATGAGATTAAAATGGAGCCGTTCACGAGCATACCGCTAACGACTCGCATTTTAAATGCCTCATTCATCCCAAATTCCTGTCCGGTGATCTTACTCATCAGCTATTCCAGAAGATTTCGGTTACCAGCGCCCTGGACTCCGGGGCAGGATTGGTGTTTTCATCCCACAGGCCCATGAAGCCGCCTTTGTATAGCTCTCCGAAATTCCGGATATCAAAATGAAGGGTTTCCCCAGCCCGAAGCTTAAAGGTGTAGTACTTATCCGAGATACGCTGGCTGTCGAGTGCGATCATCAGTTCGCCTTCACTGTTATTGTGAATGATCACGCCAAGACGGTGCGGGTTTTCGTTGACCAGTCGCACCGGCTGCTCGCCCTGCTTCATGACAGGTGAAATGGAGGATGCTATTTTCGATTGCCCCGTGAAACTTCCTGAACGCTTTTGAATGTCCTTCACCAGCGCTTCAATATTGGTAGAAAGGTCGCACAGCACTTTAATCAGATCATTGATCATAGGTTACACCTCTGGAGAGAACACCGTTTTCTGTTGCACGTAGCTCTCGCATAGAAAGCTTACCTCGGCGGGCTGGCTTCCAAAATTGGAGGCGTACACATCAAAGGGCACATTGGAACCGACGACGAAGGGAACGTTGATGTATTTGTCATTGAACTCATCGTTGAGTTGCTCGATGAAAATCTCATCACGGACGGTAGTGTTGTACACTTTCATGGAAGCAGTAACAGCTCCGGGACGGTCACTGCTCATGGCCATTCGCCGAACTTCCACGTCCACGCTTTTGCTTTTCACGCCCAGGTCAATGTTTAGCCCGTTAACCGGAACCGTACCATGCCCGTACAAAAACCGGGGAACAGGAACGGAAGCGCCCATTTGCTGGTAGGCACTGCTAAGTTTGCTCAGAGCAAATTGATCATAGCCGACAAGCTGAATATTGACGGTCTGCTTGGTAGTGCCCGTGTTAGCGAGTTCAAAAACCACATGGTTATTCTTCTGAATAATGAATGGGGCAAATAACCCGTCAATGGATTTAAAGAGGTTGTGAACGACGGAAAGCTGGATATCCCGAAACAGGTACAGGTCTTCATTCAGGCGAGCTGAAATCAGGATCTTGTCCATGTTTGGGCTGAAGGGCAAAATTTTGCGAATGCCATAGCGCTCGCCACCCATGCCGTTCATAATAATTTGGGCGGTTGAACCTGCTTCAACATCCGTGGACTTTGCCGGATTGTAGGCGCTGCTTTCTTTGGGTGGTAAAAAGTTCTTTATGATTTTCATGGGATCTATGTCTGATAGTCTGATTTGAAATTAAAGACCCACCGGAACCAGAGATCTGATTCCGATGGGTTGGATGGATTACTCAACTTCTGCGACTACCAGAGAAGCTCGAAGCCAAAGTTGTCCCTGACCGGATTGCGTCCAGTTTTCTATCGTTGGGAATACAGAGGCGTCATCAAAATGCACGGCAAGGGAAACCGTTTGATTGACGGCCAGATCGAACGGATCGGCAAGGCGGTATTCGCCCGCTGATTTCACGGTAGCCACTCTCTTGAAGGAAGCCACAGCGTCCACGGTGTTATCGGTAGCAGAGGCAAGCTGGATGCCGGTTCCTGCAAAGTTGGAGAATTCGCTCATTGGAGCACGGAGGAATTCCTTGTTGTCGTTGTCTGCCTGAAGCAAAATGGCAGCGTCTTTAAGCCCGTTCACAATGGCTCGTGCGTCAATGCCATTTGTGGGGTCATCTTCGATGAACTGTTTGGTAAGCTCAAAGGAAAGACCGAGAATCCGACGTTTCATTGCACCGGGAAACGGGTTACTAACATAATTGTCCCGTGTGAGAATTCGATCTGCATTAGCAGGAAAGAAATTTAGTACAGATTGGTTTTGCTGAACCTTGCGCGTGTCAAAATACGTTTTGATGCGAGCGGTAGCTGGAACAAGTGCTTTTTTGGAGATTTTATTGCTCATAACTGTGTTTTAAAAGGTTTAGAAGTTGGCTGATTGCCGTTTCGGTATTACCAGTACCCCTTTTGCAATGCAGAGCTATGAGACGTTGCTTTTATACTTCGATGGTGTTGTCTACCTCCACCGATGTTTCTACTTCTTCCACGTGGTGCGTTTTCTCCTGTATTTCAGGTAGTCTATCATACACGTAGCTGGATCCATCCATCAGGCCTTGCTGGGGAGTCCAGTCGGGCATGACAAATTTGATCATTTCAATTACGCCTTGCACGCCCATACCCATGGCCAGCCCGCGAACATGTTTGTTCTTAGACATCAGGGTGAGGAGTACACCGGCGGTGAGCGGAATGCCCGCTCTGGTAGCCTGTTGAATGGTAGCAGAGGCATTGCCCGTCAGCATGGGGACGGCCAGAACATTCACCTGCGCTGCTACAGCTTGGCCACCAAGAATGTATCCGGCGGTGATCGCCTGCTGCTTGAATTCAGATACCGCTTTCTCGGTAGTTATTTTGCTTTCTTTTGCCATATTACTGCGTCGTTTGTTTGGGTTTTCGATAATTTGTAGCTCGGAAGGGTTTTTGGCGAACACTCGCTCTTTCATAGATGCCTTCGTTGATTAGACAGGTTGATCAGTTAAGAATGCCCCTGCCGTCTATGTTGACGTTTGCGATGATATAGACATCACCGTATTTGAATACCGGTCGCTTTCCCGCATCGAAGTAATGGAAATAGTGGTTCGCTTTGCCTTTTTCGTCATCGGCGTAGATCACCTTATCACTTACATACATAATGCGGTCGGCGTAACCGGCGCTGAGCATTTTCTCACCCGATGGTGGAAACAGCTCATAATCGTAATCGTCAGCCGGGAAGTGATGAAATTCCTCAAACATCTCGGCTGCTTCTTCATTGTTGAATGTGCTTTTGGACAGGCGCATGAGCTTAGTTGGGAATACAAAAATGGTCGTTCCCTTTGCGTTTATGATCATGGCCAGATCGTCCTTTTCAGCTTCCATGCGCTGCATGAAGCCTTTCTCGTCAATGTATTCAAGCTCCTTAACGATGCCGGAATACACCAGCGGTTCTTCGTACAGCGTTTTTAACACGCCGTGACGTTTGGAGCTTTTTGCAGGCACGTTGTCGGCTTTGTTTTCCCGAAGCTGTGGAGCACTTTTCGGGGCATTGCCTTTGAGCGATCCCACATCACGCACGGTGATGGTTTTGCGGATCTTGTAGGTCGGGGCGATGCGGTTGATCTCCTCATAAAGTTCGTTTCGATCATCGTAGCTTACCGCTACCAGCTGATTGACCACATCATTGAGTTCAATGACCGTTTTCTGGTTTTTCTCAAGAGATCCTTTGGCCGCTTCAAGTTCTGCCTTGGTAGAGGCCAGCACCCGTTGAAGTTCAGCGAGTGTTTTCTCAGTCTGTTTTAGGTCACTTTTTAACAGCTCCATCCGGCTTTCAGCGGTGCGAACCCATGCGTTTTCAAGGGCCAGAAATATTTTGGCCAGCTTTCGGGTGATAATGGGCTGCCACTTTTTGAGTGTGAACATCCCGATGGATTCTTTGAGCGCCTTAAAACTTTGCTCGTTGCCAGCTTCATCTTTTTTGGCTTTCTCGGACTCAAAGTCGATGCCATACTCAGCGTAAAAATCTTCTTCGCTGGCAATGATATTGCCAAGGTTGCCGGAAATGGATTTGCCCTGCCCGGTTTTTTCTTCCAGCGTCCAGCCGAACGATTCGCCCAGCTCTTTGGAGGCCATGCGTTTGATCGAACCCCACGTCTGCTTATTGTAAAACGAGCGGTCGGGAGTGTTGCTGTCGGGGATCAGGTGAAACCACACCCGCCCGTTGGCGTTGTTTTCAGGCACATCAAGCACCGTTTTCATGCGGTAACCGGAGATGCGTTTGGCGTCCGAGCTTAACTCAATATCGAGCTGATACGGTTCTCCATTCCAGCCGTATTGCACCTGAAACAGGTTTTCCTGGAGGGCTTTTTCGGCGGTGGCTGGAAGCTTGGAAGCTTGCAGGGCGGATTCTCGTTCCACCACATTTTTCATGCGCTGCTGTTTCTGCTCAATATCGGTGGCGGCCTGCGCCTGACTGGCCTCCAGTCGTTGCACTTCTGATTCCAGGTTACTAATCCGGTCATCGAGTACGTTTTTCTGGGCCAAGGCTTCAAAGAACTCTTTGACTCTCGGGTCGGAGTTGGTGGCAGCTACCATCTGCTCGTATTCCAGCGATTCAGAGTCCCCACCGGTGTCCACCTCTCTTCCAGTTCCAAAGAACAGGTCATCAATCCAGCTCTGCTTTTTGGAGACCAGCTCCAGTCGGTACTGATCAAAGGAGTCCTGCATGAGGTAATAATGAATGGTTACTTCCCCATACTGATTGCCCTGACGCAAGCCCCGCCCATTGCGTTGCTGGATTTGGGAAGGCGTGTAAGGAACATCCATGTGGTGCATGTCGGTGGTCCACTTTTGAAGGTTCATGCCTTCGGCGATGGACTGGTTGCCAATGACCACCCGGTATTTTCCCTGGTTAAAATCGTCCTGCACTTCTTTCTTTAACGCTTCTTTATCGTCCTTGCTGCTTACCGGATAGTCATCCCCATTTTTTCGGGTTCCAATGATGGAGCCGTTAATAATGGCAATCTGCTCTTTAGGGATACCGGCCTTCACCAGTTCAGATTTGATCAACTGATGGAAGCTTCCCCCTTCGGAGTTATGAAGACTAATCCAGTCGCAGAAAATGATCTGGTTGCGAATGGCAGGACTACCCGGATTGGAGCGGCTGGCTTTGATCTGCTCCCACTGCTCGTTTAATTTTTGGGCGCGTCGGGTAGCTTCTTTTTCGGTGCCAAAGATGCCTTCGCTCCAAGTGTGTTCGGCCTTTTTAGTCTCCAGAATGTGCAGGGGCTCATAGGCTTCGGTCTTCTCATCCCACACCACCCAGTAGCCGTCTTTTTCTTTTACCACCCCTTTACTGGTGATAACCTCAATATGAGATGGATTTTCACGTAGGTGCGGAGGCAAGCCAGCGGTCCGGACTCTGCCAGGCCGGTTAAAGAAGTCGCCGTACAGATCTTCTGGAGCCATTTCGGGCCCCGGATTGGATCGCGCCCCGTAGGAAGCGGCCACATTTTCCACCATCGCTCCAAGCTTGAGGTACGAGCGGTCGATGCCCTCAAAGTCTTTGTCGTACACCCGCAGATCGGTGGCAATCTTGCTGCCATCGCCGGTGATTACAAGGAAATTATCCTTGGTTTCACATTGCCGGTCTTTCATGCAGTCGATCACATCGTTGGCTCGCAGGATGATATCATCAAAGAGCAGCTTGTGCAGCTCGCTGGGTTCAATGATCACGTTTCGGGAGCTCGCCTTGGGGCGCTTGAATTTCGGTTCCAGTACTTTCGGTTTGCCGTCTTTACCCTTAACGGTTTTCCCGTTTTCGTCCTGAATGTAGTCGGGATGTTCTTTGTAGAATCCGATGAGCTGATCATAGCTTTTAATGTCCATGAGCTCATCGACAATCTTGCGCATTTCAGGCAGGTTGTAATATCCGGCTACCACTCTCTCGGAGCGGTATTCCCCGTTGGTCTTTTTGACGATCTTTTCTTCTTCCCTGACAAACAGGTTGATGAAGTTATCGAGGTTTTCAATTTCGTATTTCGCCAGCAAATCCGGGGCGCACAAGTTGAGCATGTGCCATACTTCGACCGGAGAGTTCACTACCGGTGTGGCGGTTAGCACAAACACATTTTTATATCCCATCTTGCTGAATAACCAACGGGTTTTCTGGAGGGCGTCTTCCGCCCGTTGGGAAGGTTTGTTGGCTGAAATTCCCAGCTTGGCGGCTTTGGCAGAGCCAAGGGCATTTTTATAGAAATGCGCCTCGTCAAAAAACAGGCAGTCCACCCCCAGCTCGTCAAAGAAAATATCGGTTTCCAGGCGTTTGGCATGAGCCACATTGCGAAGCTTGGTTTCCCATTCTTCCATCTGCTTTTCCATGCGTTTCATCATCGACGTTTTGGCTGCCTTTGATATGGCCTGATCTTCTTCGAGCAGGTCTTCAAAGTTCTCCAGCATCTCGTTGAAGTAGTCGATCCGCTCTTGATAAATGCGAGCCTGCTCTGCCGGTGAAAGCGGAAGAGATTTAAAAGCATGGTCGGCAATAAAGATGGCGTCCCAGTTGTAGAGCTGGGCCATCGTAAGTTCTTTGTGCTTGTCGCCCCCGCTCATTTTCATGTTGAGCACTTTGGCGTCGGGAAACAGCATCAGGTATTCCTCCACCCATTTTTCCTGCACCTTTCCGGGCACGACAAACATGGGTTTGCGGGCCGCTCCCTGCTGGAGCAGCACCTGCGAGGTGATAATGGAAGCCAGCGTTTTTCCGGCTCCCACATCATGGCAGTTGGCCCCTTTGCCGTTCCATACCAGTTTTTCGGCAATGGCGCGGTTGTGCTTATACACGGTAAAATCCTTCACCCCGTAAAAGGTGTCGCTCATGCCCCGAACCTGAAGCGTGCGCCCGTCAAAAGGCGGATTGATTACGGCGTTATAGGTCTGGTTATAGGCTGTTTCGATGAGCGATCGCACTTCGGAGGAGGCTTTGGTACGCACCCAGTTGTTGAACTTTTTGGGCACGTGCGTGAGCATCCGGTTGTTGTTCTGGCGCTGAATTTTTCTCGCCCGTTCAATAAGCATCTGGCCCCGTTCGCCTTTCATAGACTGCGCTTCTTTGAGCGTCATACTTGGCATCAGGGTATCATCCTCATCATAGAATTTGAGCGGAAACGTGCTGTCCTGAATGTAGGAGTTGATGATTTTTGTGAACGGCGTCTCCCCCCAACCGAGGTTGTTATCGTCGGGGGTTTCATCGCCCGTTCCCACGTACCTACCCCATTTTCGCAGCTTCATGTAAAACCGGTTGCCCAGATCGGCTTTGTCTTTGACCAGGCCAATTTCCACCCGGTCGTAATTCATTTCGTCTTTAATCCACTCCTCAATGGCTTTGGCAGGCAGGTAGGTAAAAATATGCTGTGGGTCAACGGTAATGTTATACACATCAATCCATTCGGGCACCACTTCTTCCAGCGCCTTGATGTTTTTCTCCAGCTCATTTTCCTGAGCAAGCTCAAGCTTCTGGCGAACATTACCGGCTAAATACTGGTAGCGAAACTCGTAGCTGTCGGTAGCCGGATTCCAGTAGAAATCGGAGTGAGACTCCAATGCTTTTTCAAGCTCACCTTTGGTGGCCGTACCCCCTTTATATACCGACTGGTAAAAGTCCATATCCAGCGTCTCGCCAATACTTCGGCCAAACATGGCCAGCTCAGCGAGGTCGTCCGAATCTTTAACGGCTGGCACGTAGTTCCGGTTGAACATCAAATCCGCATCTATAATATCAGCGTGCACCAGCTCCCCGTTAATCGGATCACGTTTTACCAGCGTGGTAAGTTTGTACAGGCGGTTATCGAATTTGAATACCTTTCGCAGATCCTCATCTTCATCGGGAATCCCATAGGTTTCGATGTGCGCGGCCAGCAGCTCTTTAAACTCTGCCCGAAGCGCCTCTTTTTCCGGTGTTTCCTGTGCCAGCGCCGTTATATAGTCATCATAGGTGTCAAGCAGCTGGCAGGCCGAGGAGATACGGCTGGGGAGTCCAGAGCCACCACCAAGGGAGAGAAGCTTATAAAATCTTCGCTGCCTCTCGTAAAATTTCCCTTCATGGAAGACGATGTTACCCGGATGATAATTCCGGGGCAGATCAAGCATAATGCCGTCATCGGGAATATTGTACAGGGGCATTTCATCCGGCAAGGGGTAGGGAAAGGTAAGCCCGTCAGCCAGCACCTTGTCAATCATGGAGCTATTTAGCTGGCCTTTAACGCCCATTCGGGAATAAAACTGTACGTGATGCCCTTGAATATGCTCGCCCAACACATGCTGGGGATGCTCTTTGTAATACGGGTTGTAAAAGGCTGTGTAGGTTTCCCCATTGTAGGATACCTGACTTTCAACCAGATCGTCCTGAGCAAACAGCCGGTTGAGTTTGGAATCCATATCAGGATGACGTTCTCCGCTATGCTCAGAGTATTTTTGAAAAAACAGGATATCGGTGGTTACCGTGGTATCAGCGTTGTCTTTAAAAGCCGTGGAAGGAAGACGGTAAGCGCCCACAAATTTTGCCCGTTCTATCATGGCCTGCCGGATGGAAGGATCTTTTTTATCCATCGTTCCGGTGGAGGTGATTACCGCCAAAAATCCGCCCGGTTTAAGGGCGTCCAGCGATTTGAGAATAAAGTAATCGTGAATGCGTGGGCTGAGCGGTGCCAGCGGATCTCGTTGTGTATGAATCTTTAAATCTCCAAAAGGCACATTGCCCACTACGCCCGTGAGGTTGTACAAGGATAAATCGGTGTCGGCAAAGTTTTCATGGCGAACGGTCTGCATCGGGTATAAAAGCTTCGCTATGCGGGAGCTAATGGCCGAACGCTCCACCATGACCATGCGGTAATTTTGGCGGTCGGGAAGAAAACCGGCAAAGTTGCCCACGCCCGAACCCGGCTCTAAGATATTGCCACGGGTAACCCCCATTTTTTGGAGTTTATCCCAAATGAGTTGCACCACGGGGTAGGACGTGTAATGCTCGTTAAGGAGTCCCCGTTTGGTCTGTTCGGTGGACTCCGTGTAGCCAAGGCCACCGGCACCGGTGTAAGAGCGGAGGACTTCAATGTCAGATTGGGTAATCGCCCGGTCTTCTTTTTGGAGCACAGCAATTGCTGCTTCATTGGCTTTTCGTCGCTCCGACGCCGTGAGTTTGATCGGGGCGTATCCCGAAAGATCAATATCGGTAAACCCAAAGGTTGACTGGGGGGACTCTTTTTTGGGCTGCTTGAGGGGCTCCGGTTGTTCGGTCGAGGCACTGGTAAACACCCCGTCAAAATCGACGCCAATAACCTGCCCATGCGCCCTGAAAAGCTCCAGGGCTTCCTCTTTATATTCGGCGGGAAATTTATCCAGCTGAAAGGCCAAGGCCAGTTTGCCAATGGTTTGCTCAAAATCATTCCGCAGTTGCTGAAGTTCTCCTCCTGGATTGGATCGAACCGTTAGCTGCTTCTCAAGATCATCAAGATTGGTTAGATACGGTTCCAGTTGTTTTGCCGATTCGGAATCGCCTTTGTCGGCCTCCCATGCGAGTTGGGTAAGCTGTTCCAGGAGCGCTCCGTTAAGCTGCCCCACTTTATACGGGTGGTGCGAGGCCGCCGAGATCATGGACATGCGTTTGGTCTTCACCTGAATTTCGACCGGAAACTCCCCGTCCACGATGAGGATAAAATGATGGGCTCGGTAGCCGTTGGCTGGATGTTCGTACTTGTCTTCATGTTCCCAGACCTCACCAAGCGTGCCTGATTGAATGTGCTCAACGACGGTATCTACCTGCGCTTGAGTTTCCACAATTGCCATGCAACCGGCTACATCAGTCAGACCCGTGGTATATTTTTCTCCGGCTTTTGTAGCTATTTTTTCGGTAAAGGGAAACCGCTTGCGGATGAGTTTACCCAAGGTGGAATACACTTCCTTAATTCGTCCTTTAACTACCAGCGCCACATTCATTTTTATGAGGCCGTTCATGACGCTTTTCAAAACCGGGACGTACCGGTTTTTGGTTTCGATCACGGACTCAATTTGCGGAGCCAACTCGGCTTCGGAAACCGGAGAGGTATCTCCCGGAGTCAGCGGATTGGGATCGTCGATGTTGACAATCCCATCGGAGTCCCAATCGCCCAGCCAGTGATCAAAGTCGTCTTTGGCGATGTAGGAAATCTGGTCGATATTTGTTTTCGTGATCGGCATAGGATTAGCTAAGTACTTTCTCTAAAAAGGCGTCGAGTTTAGCCTGGCTTTTTCGGGCCGCTTCCAGATCCACCGCTGGCTTACGTTTCTTCGACGTTCCTTTTTTAGGTTGAATTTTCTTTTTTGCCTTGGTTTTGGGTGCAGCTTTTTTTGGGGATGCCGCTTTCGACTTTTTAGCCGGAGCCTTCTTCTTTACATTCTTCTTTTTAGCTGGCGGACAATCTGGTTTGGAACCTTGCTGCCTTTCCTGCCTCCCGTACTCACGAGCGCCCAATACTTTCTTGGCATGATCCTGGGCAAGAATCTGAACTTCTAAATCCCCATGCTTTTTGACGAGTTGAGCCCACGAAGCTTTGAAACCGCCTTTTGCCCCTTCGGTGCAGATTTGGGTTTTAAGCTGCCCGTCAATGAGTAGCTCCACGATGTACCGCTTATTGAAATAGTCCGGCACGTATCGAATGCTGAGGGTAGCCCGTTCGGATTCCCCGGAATGCTTTTTGGCGTAGCACGGCATTTTGGAGCCGAGCAGTGAATTCACCCGTTTCCACGAGCGGAGTTTGTGGAGGGCGTCAATTTCTTTGAGCGTTATGGTAAAGGGAAGTTCAACCGGGTTTTTTCGCTTGTTCAAAGTGTTTTTCTCATCCTTTTCGGCTTCTGACTTTTGGGGTAGTTCTTCTTGGGCTGTGGTGTTGCTACCACCGGCCTCTTTTGCAGTGAAAGGCACATCAATGGCATTTAAAATCTGATAGCGGTTCTTTTCGGTTTCAGCCAGTCCCTCTTTGGTGACTTTGATTTCGATATCACACTCATGAGCGATACTGGTATTGCCTTTGTATTTCCCGTCTTTGGTGGCGTGGGCGACCATAATGAAGCCAATACCTTGCTCCCGGCACCACTGGGCAAGTTCAACGGTAGAAGTGTCTTTAGCGTCAATAACAGAGATAGAATCCAAAAAGCAAAATGCCGACCTGTTCTTCAGCAGGGTTTCCTTAAGAGCGGTTATTGATTTCCACTTCGTGAAATTCAGATTGAAATGCGTGGCCTTGAGTCGTTTCACACGGTCAACCAAGGTCTTTCCAAAATGTTCTTCAGCGGGGATATATTCGACCCGTCCATGTTTGGCTAATGCATTGGCGAGTCCAAGGCTAAAAGTAGATTTGCCGGCCCCTTTTTCTCCCCAAATAAATATTACAGCGTTCTTTTCCGGCTCCCCCAATAAGGTTCCATAGGGTTCACTGACTTTGATGCCTTTAATATTGAGTTTGGAAAGTTCCTGGGCGGAGAGGGTATTCAATCCACTCATTTTCTTTTGCTCCTGAATTTTTTAACCTGCACAAACAGCCCGCCGATGGCTATACCGACAAGGATTGTTTTTTTCATCATGTGCGAGTTGCCCGTTCCTGCTTGCACTATTCCAGAAGATGAGGAAGGAATATTCAGCCGCTGGAGTAGCGCCTGATCCACAACCCCCGTGACTGGCAGGGAAAATCTTCGTTGGGCTTGTCGGACAGCCGCCTCTGTTTCGAGGCCAAACTTTCCATCAATGCCATATTGAGGCAGTGCAATCCCCATGCGCTGAAGGGCTGCCTGTAACCGTAAAACCTGTTGACCGGAGTCGCCTTTTTTAAGTGTCATCTTATTTCTTTGGTTTAAACATTCGTTGAGCGGCTACACCGATGGTAATACCAACAAGTAACAGTGAGCCATATTTAATAAGGGAGTTAGAAACAGAGCCGGATACCTCTTCATCGACGCCGAGTTTCTTTGACATGGCCACTAAGTCCACGTACTCGAAATAGTCATCAAGAACCGAAGCGTTTTGCTGATACACGTTGTTGATACCTTGCTTATCGGTAGTGAGGTTGGCCAAATTCAACCCCATTGTTGCAAGTTGACCTCTGCGGCCACTGGTAGCATGTTGAAGTTTATCGGCAAATATCTTGAACGCATTCTGTGAAGTATTTTGCAGGTAGTCTTCAATGCCATGCAAAGCGGAATCGGTATGTTGCACGAATCCGGATCTCATTGAGAACTCCCTTTTGGAGCCAAGGCTTTGACCCCTTGTCTTAATCCAGGAAGTAATGGAGCTATGAAATATAGTCCTGCGCCCACTCCGGCAATCACAATCACCCGTTTAAGGAGCGTGTTAACTTCACCAAGAGTAGATCCGGGACCCAGTTCCGGCATTTTATACCAAGACTCGGTGGGGGGAGAATACACCCCTGACTGTTGTCCTTCTTCGACGCCCAAATCCAGCGATAGAGGCATGGACTTGTCAATCATTTCCTTTGCTTGTAGGTTAGCCACGTCCACACCATCGGGGTACAACTCAAACACCACCTTATGGCCGGAGTTCGGCATAAACGAGCGGTCAAACACCAGTCGCGCCTGCGCCCGGCAATTATCCATCATGGACGTGCGAAAACGCTGGACGCCTAAAATCTGTCCGTTTTGATGGGAACGAGCCACAACCAGTGCGTTGGGGCATTGTCCCCAACTGGCCAGAAACGGCGCAAAAAGCACTTTACCCCAATTTCGAAAGGTTTCGATTTCCAGGTCGAGCGAAAATGGAACCCCGCTTGCTGGGTTTCCCGATGAGGGATTGCGTCCAATAATGCGGAGCTCAGCATTATCTGAGCTGATGATATTACTGGACAAAGTAAGGCCGCCAAAACCGGTATCTGCGTAGCTGGATTGCATAGGGTATTATTTTCTTATTACTCGATAGCCGAGGTACAGCCCGCCAACTATCAGGAGTGTTTGCTGATGCTGCCCAAGCCACTTTGAAATGGATATCGGTTGGGCTTCGATGCGTTCACATAATGATTGAGAGGCGCTTTTTTTGCCTTCTCCAACATCGGTGATTTCAATATCCGGCTGGGAGTAGGCGGCTTCTTCACCGCCCGACATATTCACGGTGCTCATCACGCCGGGAACACCTCCATCTACATAGGTTGAAATTCGTGCGGTTTCCATGCTTACTTCTTTAGCGCTTTAAGCAGAATAAACCCGCCACCAATGGCGACTCCGGCTATGGCTGCATATTTCATCATATCGTTTGATCCGGGCGATGGCGCTGCGCCTTGCCCCGGATAAAGTGCGGTTGGTGTTTGGGAACCTCCGGTTCTGTTGCCCCCTTTATTGATTACTCCATCTACGGTAACCAAGGTGTCTGTTGCTGTTCGGAGCAGGTCATTTATACTGGTGATTGCAGAGCCAAATTTAGTAGTCTTTTGCGGGGTTACCGGATTGGTTGCGGCTACCTGGTTCAGGGCATCAAAGCTTTCATATCCACTGGGTTTTAGTATCATCGGGGGGTTTTATTTAGAGTTCTTTGATTTCTTTTTTCGCTTGATCAGCACAAACGCCAACGCGCCTACCAAGGCAACACCTCCAAGGGCGACACCGGACTTCATGGCCGAGTTTGCCGTTTTCTGATGAGTGGCGGTGGTGGTAAGATTGGTTTGGAGGGCTTGCATCATTTCTTCACGCTGGCCTTCCCACTCGGTTTTCTTTTGAATAGAGGCTTCATGGGCTTTACACAGCGCCTGACTTTTTTCTCGTTGACGGCGACAGCTTTTGAGCTTACCGAACATCTTGCCTTTGCAGCTTTGATTGGCATACCGGCATGGGTCGGTTTCTTCCCAGTTTCCTAAACCCGGACTGATGGAAACAGCTAAACCCGCATCTTCTTCGCCAATTACGGTGTCATTCATGGTTGTTATAAATCCGCTTCTACTCATATCTAAGGTTTTAGGAGCATGTACCCACCACCGATCAGAACAAGCGTTCCAATGGCAAGTCCGGCATAAAGCCCCATTTTTTTGGTTTTGTTAATTGATCGTTGTTGAGTAACCCATACCTCGGAAAGCTGACCGAACCGGTTGAGCCTTTGGACGGCTGGAGCACCAAGTTCATCAATGATTTGGGCGTAACGCTGAAGCATAGCATTATCCTTCTGGGAAAGACTGATCACCTCAGAGGTCACTCCACGTTGCATTAAATATTCACGAAGCGCCCCACGAAGCTGACGCTCATCCTTATCCTTGGCTCCAAATATGTTAGAGAGGGTATTCTTAAGTGTCATTCCGGTACTGGCCATTGTAGTGGCCGTCGTAAGTAATGTAATGGGATCAAGACCTAACCCTTCTGGCATGGCATTGGTTACGTGGCGGGATTTTTTGATCAGCCGCTCGTCAAATACGTAGCCAGGAAATTTGAGTACCGTTGTGTCGAATGATTTCCAGCCTGTTGGGGAGTGATAGACGGCGTAGATATGATCAAAGTGCCGACCGGTTCTCGATACGATTCTAAAACCGGTTTGAATGCCTAAACTTTGCAGGAGCGCTGCCCCTAAAATAGCATGATCATCACAGTCTCCGGCCCGTTGCTGAATCGTGACAAAAGGAGATTGAATGCGTTCCACATCCCACGGATCACGAACGTAATTCACGTTACGAACCATCCACTTGTAAATGGCCGAGGCAATGGCGTCAATGTTTCGCAGATCCGGTTGTCCGGTTATCCGGTGCCTTCGGATTGTGCTTGTGATTTTCAAAGCGAGGGAGCGAATGCGTTCATCCCCGGTGTACTTGGTTACGAGCCGGGAGGCAGCAGATAATACGCTATCAACACCGGGGTAAGCCACACGCCGTGTAGAAAGTGGTACTGTGGATGCTCCCAAAGAAGCATCCACAGACCTTGCCCTGACGGTTTGCTGTTGGGTATCTGGTAATATGTTTACGTAGTCGCTCTGCATTACCCGAGCACCTGTTTGGCTAACTCGGTTACCGTGTGCACGGGATTATCTAAAAGTCTTTTGTGGTTTAGTTTAGCCATTGCGGGGACGGGTGAATCACAGGTTATTAACACCCCAACGAACTCTCCGTTAAGGGTGATGGCGGTGATCCCATTCTCCATCGCTTCAGAATAATTTTGACCACGGACTTGGGAAATAGATTTGGTTTCAACTTTGCTCATGTGCGCCTTGTTGGGTTAAATTCGACTGAGATAAAGTTTTTGCAGTTCGGCGATCACATCAATCAGCAATGTTCGTTCCTCCGGTCTAATTGACCGTATCGTTCCAGTCCAAATCAACAATAGATGGGTAGCAGCACTGGCAGAGAGTTTGGCGTAGCTTGAAAATTGCCCTGATCCATCCACTAGGGGATATATACTTTCTGCAATTCGCTTTGCGCCAATGTCTCTTTCCAGTGCTCGTCTACCTAACTCAATAGCCATTTGAACCCAGTCAGCAATGGTTAACGATCTTTTCTCCATCTTTTCAATGATCTGAATTTGGTTCTGAACCGCACGCGCATATGCAATGTATCGGGAGGTTGAAGGAGAATCTACGTTTATGAAGTCCAAAGCGGACTGTATTAAATTCATATATGGTTGATGCATTCTCATTGGTTAGTGTTTGGGCTTTCCAGGTCCTCCTTTTGCTCCTTCTTGTGGGCTGTATCCTTGGATTCAGTTGAGGGTTGGTTTATTGAATCATCTTCAACAGAAATTGAGTCAGAAGTCTCAGAAGGATGTTTTTCATAGGAGTGTGAAGCGTTAAAATCCGGGTTTGACGTCATTCCAATAGGACCTAATCCATGCCTTTGCCCGGCAATAATACTGATGACACCGCCAATTGTGTCCAAAAGGTCGGGGGTTTTCTTTATAAAATGTTCTGCGAGCTGGTTACCGGGAGATTGTTGGGAAGTTTGATATTCCAGGTCTTTTCTGAACTGCTCGCGGTCTAGCTGATCGATGGTTTTCTCCAGTTCACTCACCTTCGAGTTGTTAACTTCTTTAAGTCCGTCGAGTTTATCCCGAAATTCTTCTTTTAGCCGGGCAATTTCGTTTTGGTGGGCTAAAAGCAGTTCTGTTTTATCTTGAGACAAGTCTTTTCTGGCTTGAAAAAGCTCATCAGTAATTTGCTGGTTTTTTCGGTTCGCATCATTCAATTGTCCTTCCAGCTGAAGGCAGCGTTCATGGTAATAATTGCCGGCAATCGAAAAGTTTGACTGAGTGGGCATCGACTTAGCGTAAAATTCGGCTGGCGGCCGCCCACGTGTAGCCTTTGTTGCTCCACCTTTTGGCTGCTCAATAGTTGACTCTATAATGTGTTCTGAGGATTCTGCCATCTGTGTTCTGTTTGGTTCGAACACAGATTAAGCAAGAAAAAAACCGCTTTAAATGACCGTTAGAGCTGTATGAGCGTACCGGAAAAGATGAATATTTTTAAAAGAAACTTAAAATTGGCTGGAATTAATTGAGTTAAATGGAATTCACTTTTTTCAATAATTCTTCTTCATGTTGTAGATAATCCGGTCAACTTGCTCTTTTGTTACAACAAAATGGGCCGGTTTATTGGTGCGCTTGTTCATGGCCATTGGTCGTGGGGTGAGTTCAGGGCGCACGCAGTCATAAAACAGGCTGCTTTTAATGCCGGTCTTTTCCTCAACATATACCTGGGCTTCTTTAATGGTCATTACCTGCTGGTCAATAACTTCCTGTATGGTTTTCTTGGGTTGCATAGTGGCTCCTCTTTAGGGGTGTTTGTTTAAGGTTTTCCGTTAAAACTCATTTTATTCCAACAAAATGTTTCAAAACCCTAAAAACAGCTTTCACGTGTTATTCAAAAGCGATTTTTATGAAACATTTTTTGAAACATGCCTGTTTCAAGGTCTTTTGTTTAACAAAATTGGTTTAATAATTTCAAAGGGTTACCTGAATTTCTTTTGAAACAGAATTGAAACATCGCTGTTTCTTTAAAAGAAGGGAATGTTTCATGGTGTTTCATAAATGTTTCAGTAAAAGTTTCATAAAAAAGTGCATTAAAAGTATCATTAAGTGTGTTTTTAGTATTTTGAAACATTGAAACATAGATTTATACCTTTTTCTATGATTTCATTCTTTTAAATAAAAAAATAGCTCAATACGGAGCTACTTCACTGCCTACCGGCTCGGTGTTTCCCGTCCAGGTTGGACTGCCAACAGGTTTAAACTTTTCCCAGTTAAAGGCGTTGCGAAACAATTCATTTTCCACCGCTTTCCGAATGTAATAGCCTCGCTGCCGGATCGTATCCGTCTTCATATTGCTGTAACTGTCGGTAATCGTCCAGTTTACTACCTTTAATTCTCCTTCTGGGGTCAGCTCACTTAAATCTCGAAGCTTTTCATCGACAATTTCCCGGCGAACCATGCCATCGGTTCCTCTTTTTTCATATTCATAGATATCCCACAACGCCTTCGCCCAAATTTTGAGCGTACCGTCCTTGGTCCAGTTGAAATGATGTACCGTTACCTTTAACGATTGGATCAACGTGCCAATCGTTTCAATAAATTCCGTTAATGGATCTTGGGAAGAGTAGCGAAGGGCGGTTTTAACCACTTCGTCTCTTGCAAACAGGAACAAGGTATTGCCTGTGATTCCTATAATTTGCTCATTAATACGTGTAGTTTGATACCTGATATAGGGTTCATCATTTTTAGAGTCACTTTCGATTTCGTCAATTTCTTCCAAAGAACTTGAAATAATGGAACGGTAGTGCGGATTCAGCCAATAATAAACGGTTAAAAGAGCGGCAAACTGGTTGATTTGCCTATCCTGAAGTACAACATCTTTCATTTTATCACCCAATTCCTCTTTAATGGCCTCCTTTAATTTTAGCCGTTGACGTTCTAAATCCGCTATAAAGTCTTTCCGGTTTAGCTGGTAATAGTTTTTTAGAAAAGAAAGCATCAAATATTGAAGGGTTACCCGGTCATTTATAAGCTCCTTTACGTGTTTTTCAGGGCCACGGGTTTTCTTGCTGTAATGAATGATGAGCGAACGGCTAAGAAGGTGATCGGTGGCCGGCAGGAAATTGCTGCAAAAAAGCGGCATGGTTCGTACCGTTTTATGCTCTTTTCCCCATTTATTGCCCTTCTTAATGTTTGTTGGCCGTGGTTTTAATTCAAACCAGGAGTTCCAAACCTGATCATCAATCTTGGCTTTTTTACCAGGAACTTGAGGTACGTGTTCGTCTATCCATTGAGGGATTTGGGATTTTTGTTCCAAGGCTTCATCAACGGATCGAGCCGGTGGGGTATTTAAACTATCCAGGTGATTTATTCCAAAAAAATCCTGAATGAGCTTTGCCATCTCACCTTTACCGACGTTTCCCTCTCCGTAAAAATACAGGAAGATGATATGTTTGTAGTGGGCGTAGATTTCATCAAAAAATACGAAGGAGAAGACGTAAGCTATGATGATCTTGCCCCAATTTCTGTACTCCGAGGTGCCTCCAACCATGCCACAAAAATTGTCTTCAACTACCATCAGCTTTTCATAAAACTCATAATCGTCGTAGAGCTTATTTTCAGCTTTACTGAAAAAGCCATCTGAATTTGGTACTCCTAATTCAAAATGAGGCAAATGAACGGCGTCTTCCGGAGGCTTTAGGAATTTGTTATCACCCACTGGAAAGGCACCATCTTGCTGAGAAATTAGCCTAATTTTGTCGCTCGGCTTCTTTGGAAAACGAACAAGGGCGTTGCCAGAAAGCAGGTATCGGTTGTTTTCAAAGGTGATGATCCCAAAGTGATCAAATTCTCGGACGATTCGTGGATTGAATTCCAGGTTAACATGCAGCCAAAAGCTTCGCATATCTTCATTCTTCATGTTCCTTACCTGAAGTACGTCTTTATTCCACACGCTTTTTGAAAATTCTTCCACGCTATGGGTTTGACCGGGTTCAAAGTTGAAGGGTTTATAAATAGGAATGCCAGCTCGCAGGTAGCGAAGCTGGCCAACATAGGTGCGTTCCCATTCTTTCTTTTCCGGATTCCATTTTTCGATAATGGACTCCAATATGAGATCAAATTCCGTAACGACAACCTTTTCGCCACCCCGTTTGCGAACCCACTGGTAGTTATCAAAGTCCCGTTCATATTCTTTGGCCGCATTTTCTCTGATTTTAATGGCCAGCCAGCGCTCATAATCAACTTCGGTCTCAATAAGGGCGAATTTTCGTTCATTATTCGTTTTTATTGCAATGAATTCGATAATGTTAAATTCATTGCCTTCCGAATCTTTGCAAATTTCTGTTTCAAGGTTAATACTTAAAACAGAATGCGATTTTGTGGTATCAAATACGTTTTTTATCCCCTCAATGAGGGTGATAGAATCGTTCAAGTTTTTAAACTCGTCAAACTCTTTTCGTAAATACCAACGCCAAAAATCGGCGTTAAATAACTGCTTTATCATAATTGAGTAATTTCTTTAAAGTTTTGTGTGAAATAGGTCACATAACAGGAGCGTGTAATGTTATCGGGAATGGCAGCTACCAGTTTTATTACATCTTTTCTTTCAACTCCTGATCCCAGCTTAGATAGGCAATAGTCCATCCAGTCCATTTCTTGGGGTTTGTTGGAATTAATTGGAAGAATAAAGACATCAAGGCCAGCTGATAAGGCCACGTAGATTGATCGGCGGAGCTGTTTCCATTGTGGCGATTCTACTGAAAAGACAATGGTATCGGTTCGTTTCATTAAAAGATTTGCAGCTTCTTGGCTTAGGCTACCATCAATTGATATGGAAGGGGTGAATGGTGCATGAGCTGTATTAAAAGCTGCATATACTTTTTTCGCTTTAGATATCTCTGCTTTGATCGAGGAAAATCCGGGAATGATTTCATCAGCTTTTTTATAAGCATTTTGGTATTTCTGCCTACTTTTTTTTGAAATGCTTAGGTGATACCGGTCAGCCAATAAGTAGATGACTTCTTTAAAAGTAAAACCATCATATTTGCTTATGAAATCAATTGCATCACCCCATTGGCCACAGCCATAACATTTATAGGTGCCTTTAACTTCAGACACATAAAATGAAGGTGATTTTTCGTCATGAAAAGGGCAGCAACTTTTATAGTATCTGCCGGATTTTTTTAAAGAAATGCGTTCGGAGACGATAGTAATTATCTCATCTTTGGCAAGTACTTTAATGTGAGATACCGCTTCTGTAAATGTCAATCAGGTACATTGACCTATGGTAAGATCAATCGGTTAAGTTTTTGTTGTGTCTCGGAAAGTATATTCAAGACTTGTTTTAGATCACCATTTTCTTCCCGTGTAGGAATTTCCGAAGAACTTTTTAATTCGTGACTTGATACAATCAATGCCGCAATACCTAATATATGTAGTCTAAAAAATTCGTTAGAAACCGAGGGAGAGCATATCTTCGTTATTTTTCCCAATTTTCCAGCTCCGATGTATGAATTAAGTATTGGCCACTTATATTTTTCTTAGTCATTTTAATTGTACCCTTTCCAGCATAGTTGGTAACTGTTTTATGCTTAAGGTTAGTTCTAAGGGCAAATTCTTTAGCGTCAATCCAATCTCCAGATGGTACTATATCATTTATTATAGACCGGAGATGTTCCAATTGACTTTCGATTCCATTTAAGGCTTTAAATAATTGCTGTTGTTTAGTTTGCGTCATTCTTTTAAATAATTCTTCCCAAATGTTGGGGTAATCTTTGCTGGTTTCTTTTATCGTGTTATGGATTACACTTCTGATCCAAGGGGTTTTTTCTTTGTCTTGTGCTACTCTAATAAGTGCTTGATGAGAGATTCCGATAGTACCATCTGGTTTTTTTAAAGTATTGGCGAATTCTTTGATCCCAACTCTTCTTACCAATAGAGCAACTTTCAATTTGTAGTGCATATCATTTATTTGATTCGACATAGCTATATTTAGTTAATTACTTACTTTTGTAAGTAATATAATTTCAATTAATTAACGATAATTTACGCCCCATAAATAATACAAGTCAAGCAAAATGAATAAAAATCCTATCGCCGAAAGAATTATTTTAATTAGTAATAGATATGATTCTGCTGCAGCATTTTTATAAAAATGTGGGATTACCAATTATTCGTTAATTACTAATTTAAAGAACGGAAGGATTAAAAATAGGGGGCTGAAGTCCTTGCTCAACTTGTTATTGGTTCGGGATGTAACGGTACTTGGCTACTTACAGGCGAGGGAGAACCATTTGAGGAAGGGGTCAAAAATTTAACGAAAAGAGAACGTGCTGAATTAGCACTTAAAGAAATTTTAGACTATCAATTCGATGAATCTGAAGAAGGCAAAAAGGAAGCATCGGATATTCAGATTCGGTTGGTCGAGACGCTCACTGATTTTCTAAAAAATAGAGGGAATTAATTTTGAATTGAGCTGAGAATAATCCCTATATTTACTTCCCTAAGTAAGCGACTAAAAAGGAATGCCGAACATCATCTACACAATTGGAAAAATTAACGCCAGCCCACAAAATCAGCGTGGTATTGGTGTACATAATTTCTTTGGTGTACGTCTTGGTGTACATGAACTGTTAAGTTCAGGGCTTTTCTTGGGTAAATCGTCGTTTAATTAATAAAAGGGCCCGTAGCTCAGTTGGTTAGAGCAGTCGACTCATAATCGATTGGTCGCAGGTTCAAGTCCTGCCGGGCCCACTTTTTTTAGCTTCCTGTAATTCCCTTCTTAATGGTGCTAAAAATTGTTGCAAATGCTTTTTGAAAGATTATCGCATCAACTGACAGTGAATACGAAATGCTTGCACTCCGTTTCGATTTTAAAAAACTTGCTGCTTCCGGGACATTACCGTTAGTGAAAAATGGTTGAGTTCCATTTAGGCTTTTATCCTGATAGTCAAAGGGCGCGGCTAATTTTTTTGTCTCGTATGAATAGTATGATACTCCAAAATCTAAACCTTCGAGCAACTCAATACTACCGCCTAATGAATAATTTTTGAAAGCATCTTTGGTAATTGAGGTACCTAAATGCACTGATATTGATTGGGTTAATACATTCCAAGACCAGCGGTTATTGAATTTAAAAAGGGTTCCTAATAAAGAATAGTCACTACTTAAAGATTTTCTACTAAAAGGATAAATGGATAAAAATAATGTAGGACTGAATTCATTTATTTCAGATTCACTTGTTTGAATACGATATACATTTGTGGTGTCAGTGATAAATTGTGATGACCTGAATCCTAAGGGTAAATTATTACTGTCAATTCCATCTAAATCCCCTGCATTAGCTTTTCTAGACTGAATGGATACATTAGTATCATCTATTTTAACAATACTAATCCCAGCCCTTATTCTAAACCGATATCTTTTTGGAACATGGAAAGAAAATTGAGCTAGTGATTCCCAGCCTGCAACGTCTTCGGATTTTGTTACAGTAGTATCAGGAACTCCATGATGGTACATCGAGAAAATTTCAGAGTAATCTTTCCAGGTAGTTTGTGATTTTTCACTTAAAGTTTTGTAAGGGTCTGTTCCTTTGTCGATAAACGTCAAATTCTCTTCTTCAATTTTGAGTTTTACCAGAAACTCACTATTCGGGTGGGATTCTTCCTTCAAAATATCGAGCAGGTTAACGTCTTTATGATTTTCTTCACCCTTTTGAAGAGTTTTCTTTAAAAACTCTTCATCCAATGTGGTAGTAGTGATTTTCTTTTTTTTTGTATTAGTTTTTTCTTCAACAAAAATTGTAAAATTAATCTGATTTCCTTGATCAAATGACCCCAGATGAAAGAAATGATGGGTTGATTTTTTATTCTTTTTTGTTTGAATAGCGCTTTCAGTTTGATGCTTTTCTTTGAAAGGCGCCATAGAATCCAATGGATTAACTTCTTTAGCAAATACAGTGTCAATTTTAACTTTGAATGTAAGCTTTGAATCTCCGGTTATTTTTAAATAAACGGGTACTCCAAATGGAATTTCTTTCAATTCACCATGGCGATAATATGGAAGGTTGCTTTCTTCGTTATAAGTGATGTCAATTATGTGACAAGGTTTATCTTTAAAAAATTTGAAGGCACAATTTTTTGTTAGAGTTGAATCACTTTGGGCTAATGCAACTACACTACAAATTAACCAAAGCAGAGCTGTGTAAAAGAATTTAAGTTTCATAAAACCTTGCCGCATATCTTAGCATTAATATTGTTTGGTACAATATAGAATGGTGTCTTTCTTTTCACCGCATGCACGTGTGGTTCTGTATTAATAATGAGTTTATTTTAATTCTTACCAACTAGAACATCGGGTTTGATCTGACTTTTTTTGCTTTCGACTCACCCATCCTTTCCCTATAATCCACTGTTATTTCAATTCATAAACACAGCAAACGGAGTACATGCAAAAAGCTGAGCAGGAATTTCTTAAGGATCTCGATAAAAAACTATGGAGTGCTGCCGATAAGCTCCGCAATAACCTGGATGCTGCCGTGTATAAACATGTGGTGCTGGGGCTCATCTTTCTCAAATATGTGTCGGATGCTTTTGAAGAACGCAGGGAGGAATTGAGGGAACATTTCCGGGATGAAGATCACGATTACTATATCCCGCAGGATAATATGAGTGATGAAGAGTACGAGGCATTCATCGAAGAGGAACTGGAAGTCAGGGATTACTACACGGCCAAGAATGTATTTTGGGTGCCTCCGCTGGCGCGATGGGAAACGCTGAAGGAAAACAACAAGCTTTCGAACGGAGATAAGATTGATCTGCCGGACGGCGAGACTTACGAATTTAAGAACGTAGCCCGATTGATTGACGATGCCAATGGGGCCATTGAAAAAGAAAACCCCAAGCTGAAGAACATTCTGGATCGTACGTATTCGCAGAAGCAACTGCCGCCGGAGAAGCTGGGTGAGCTGATTGACCTGTTTTCGGATGCTAATTTTACGGCAAAGGAGTACAAAGGCAAAAAAATCGGGATGAACTCCAAGGATATTCTGGGTCATGTATACGAGTATTTCCTGGGGGAATTTGCGCTGGCGGAGGGCAAGAAAGGCGGACAGTACTATACGCCTAAAAGCATTGTTAGACTGATGGTGCGGATGCTGAAGCCCTTTGAAGGGCGCGTATATGATCCCGCTATGGGCTCGGGCGGATTTTTTGTGCAGAGTGAGGAGTTTATTGAACAACATGGCGGAAAGATCGGGCAGATCAGCGTGTACGGGCAAGAAAGTAATCCCACCACCTGGAAACTGGCCGCCATGAACATGGCTATTCGCGGTATAGATTTTGATTTTGGGAAGGAACCGGCCGATACATTTACTAATGATCAGCATCCTGACCTCCGAGCCGATTATGTCATGGCCAATCCGCCGTTTAATGTGAGTGACTGGTGGAATGAAAAGCTGGCTGATGACCCGCGCTGGGAATACGGCACTCCGCCCAAAGGAAACGCCAACTTTGCGTGGCTGCAGCATATGCTGTACCATTTGTCGCCCAACGGCAGTTTGGCGCTGCTGCTGGCCAACGGCTCCATGAGTTCACAGACGAGTGGAGAGGGCGATATTCGGAAGAACCTGCTGGAACATGATTTGGTGGAATGCATGGTGGCCCTGCCCGGACAGCTATTCACCAACACCCAAATCCCCGCCTGCATCTGGTTTCTCACCAAGAATAAAACCAACGGCACCCAAACACCCGATGGAAAAGGCAAGGGCGACCGTTCCGGTAAAGTGCTCTTTATAGACGCCCGCGAAAAAGGCTATATGAAAGACCGCGTCCTCCGCGATTTTAAACCCGAAGAAATACAGGAAATAGCCGACACGCTCAAGCACTGGCAGCAGGGCAGCGAGGAGTATGAAGATATTCCCGGCTACTGCAAGTCCGCCATGCTGGAGGAAATTAAAAAGAACGAATATGTACTTACGCCCGGCCGCTACGTAGGTGTCCCCGAAACCGAAGACGACGGCATTCCTTTCCCGGAAAAAATGAAAAAACTCACCACCCGGCTGAAAATCCAGTTCAAAGAAAGCGAAGCGCTGGAAACTAAAATTAAAGAGAATTTGGAGGGGTTTGGATATGGGTTTTGATTCAGTAGAACTTTCTGATGTATTAACAGAAAAGGGATATATAAGAGGTCCCTTCGGATCAGCACTAAAACGAGGAGAAATGAAAGATTCTGGGATACCAGTTTATGAACAGAATCATGCAATATATGGTGAAAGAGAGTTTCGATATTTCATTGATCAAGAAAAGTTTGAGGATTTAAACAGATTCCAAGTTCAAGAAGATGATTTGATTATTAGCTGTTCAGGAACTGTGGGTGAAATTTCTATAATTGATAAAAGTGATCCTAAAGGTATAATTAGCCAAGCTCTTTTGATTTTGAGAGTTGATACCGAAAGAATGCTACCACATTTTCTAAGGTATTTTTTTACATCGAGAACAGGTAGATACCTTCTTTTGGGGGCTTCACATGGAAGCGTACAGAATAATATTGCAAAGAAATCTATTGTAACCAGTATACCAATACCACTTCCATCTCTTGAGATACAAAATGAAATTGTCGATCAGCTTTATACTATAGACCAAAAAATCCACCTTAACGAGCAAACTAATGAGACGTTGGAAAAGATTGCGCAGGCGATCTTCAAGAGCTGGTTTGTGGATTTTGATCCCGTCCGTGCCAAAATAGAAGCTGCCTCTGCCGACCGCGACCCCAACCGCGCCGCCATGGCCGCCATTGTGGGAGTTACCATAGAGCAGGACTGGGATGCCATCGAAGCGGCCCTGCAGCAGAAACTCGACCGTATGTCCGACGAGCAGCGCACGCAACTCCGCCAAATCGCCGAACTTTTCCCAGACGAACTGGTGGAGAGTGAGATTGGGATGGTGCCGAAGGGGTGGGAGTACTCTACAATAGGTAAAGAATTTGATATCGTTAATGGTCAATCTCCACCTGGTAGTTCATATAATGAAGAAGGTGAAGGTTCTCCATTTTATCAGGGAAGAACAGATTTTGGTTTTCGATTTCCTACCCAAAGAGTTTACTGCACTGAACCAAAACGGTTTGCCAAAAAAGGAGATACATTATTAAGCGTTCGTGCACCGGTTGGTGATTTGAATATCGCAATTGAAGATTGTTGTATTGGTCGGGGTATTGCTTCATTGAGACATAAATCAGGGAGTGTCAGTTATACATATTATGCCATGAAACAGGTCCAAGCACAAATTGAGGCGTATGAAGCTACTGGCACCGTGTTTGGCTCCATTAACCAAAAGCAGTTAAAAGCTTTAGATACAATTGCACCGGATAGAAAAGTGATCAATGAGTTTCATAGAATAGCTGACCCAATCGATTCAAAAGTTATGAATCAGGCATTTATGAATAGGGAGTTATCAAAACTAAGAGATACGCTTTTGCCGAAGTTGATTTCGGGGGAGGTTGGAGTGTGACTAACTCAATTCTTGAATTTATTAAAGAGTTCTTTGGGGTAATTTTGGCCTTATTAGGTACTGGTGGTTTAAGTGGTTGGCTTTTAACCAGATATAAATACAATCGAGAAAAAGAACAACGAAAAGCTCATCTTAAAGCTAACTTATTGGATGATATATTAAATCAGTGTAGAAAAATTGAAAAGCACTTAAATGGCTTCCCTGAATATTTAAGCAGATTTAGACGATACATTGAGGATGATAGCATCGATCCAGAAACAGGTTATCCAAACAATATTTTTGACTTCGAGACAGAATCTGAATATCACAGTTTTATATCCCAGTTGGATCGTGAAAAGGAGAAATTACGCCATCTACATCAGGATTATGTTATAAAAACGAAATCAAGTGATTTACCAACTATCAAAGCTATAGACGAGAGCTTGACTAAAATTACGAACTATAAAGTAGATAGCGGATTTAATTTTGATAATGCATTTGAAAACCACCTTATGGTCATTACTAATTTGAGGACAATCTATCATGAGATTAAAGAACATTATCCTGAGGAAGTACCGGTAGAAAAATAAGGTTAAACTATTAGATGTGTACAACTTAAGCCCCCCACAGAAAAAGATTTTTTTGAAGAGTTATTAGGAGGAAACCAGGATTGGGCGGGATGTAGAAGATTTTCAGGATTATTATTTTAATCCTGTACATCCTGATAATCCGGTAAATCTTGGTTCCAAGATGGAAAGAATAAATAAACACTTATGAATGAAGAAAATGTAATACGAGATTTAGTTTACTTTGATATTTCTAAGGCTACCTCCTTGCTAAGTCAATTTACTGGAGGTCTGCCTACCGAAATTGTAGAAACTACAAGTAAAAGTCAGCAAACAGATAAAGGTATTGGTGGGAACATACATTTTGTTCAGGGTGATATATCTAAACAAAACCAAAGCTCTGAAGGCATATCTGAGACGAAAACTCTTCACCATGATTTATTGGACAGAGTAGAAAGCCACTTATTTGAAAATGGATTTTGTATTGATTTAAATGAAGCTAGTAAAGATGGTGAGTTAGACGGTAAAATTCTACGAGAACTGATAGATGGTTATGGATATATCAGGATTGAGGGAGATGTAAAAGTACATGATTTTCGAAGGCTGTCAACAATTGCTGAAAATTTTGATAAGGTGACCTCATTTGTAAATCAATCTGTTATACATACGTTTAAAGATTCGGCTTTTTACAAACAAATAGAAGACGAAATATCAAAATTTGATGAACAGATTAAAGCAGCTAAAGACAAGAACGAAAAAAACCGTATCAAGCAAAGAAAGAAAGCAGAAGAGAAAAAAATTAAATCTTTGTTAGAGGAGTCTGTAAATGTAGTGGATTCTGTTCCAGATTGGATGGTGGAGGGAGTGTCAAATTGGATTTCGCTTTATAATAAAGATCAAATTCATTTAAGGGTATTCCCAAGTAAATCTATTGATGGAAGTGAAATTCTGGCAAACCTGAAAAGGGAGTGTTTTATAGATTCAGAGGTAGATTATATTCGTTTTGCATACGGTAACCAACCTAACATCAGATTAACACTGTTTGGGTTAATTACTTCAGTACCAAGTAAAGAGAATAGTATAGAATTTGATCAGGAAATAGAAGAAGACGCTTCTGATACTGAAAAATTTCAAAATGCTATGTACAATATTTTTGAAGCTTTGGAACAAGTAGAGAAATTTTCAGACTATGATCAATATCCTAATATTAAAGTATTTCCGATTGCAGTTTATAGAATGATAAAAAACAAGTAAACCGAAATGTTAGATGTCTTAAAATCCGAACACACTAAGGAAATTGAAGAAAAAGCTTATGAAGAAGCTGCAGAGGAGCTTAGGACCGGAAGTTTTAACAAGGGTTTGAAGGCCAAAGCATTCAGTAAAGCGGATGGAAATGAGGAGAAAGCCAAAGCAATTTATATTCGTCTTAGATCAAAGCAAATAATTAAAAAGTATAAGCAACAAGAGAATGAGCCTTCTTTTTCACTCCTTGGAAATAAATTCACATTTGAGAAGCTTAATAACTTCGAGAAGCTGTTAATAGCTATAGTATTAATAGTCCTATTGATTTTAGCTTTAGATAATATTTAACCGATACAGTTTTGTTGAAGCAGATAATTTCTATTTAATCCAGATTCATGTTCAGAATAAACAAAGAAAAAAATACTGTTGAGTCGTTGGAACAACCCAAATTCAGTGATCTGGGATTCAAGGAGCGGGAAAACCTGCAGGAATGGATCTGCCACAACCCAGAGATGTTTGGGGAACCAGGATTAGGCAGGATGGTTCGGGATGGGCAGGATTTTTCAATCTTGTAAATCCTGGTGCATCCTTAAAATCTTGGTTCAAAAACGAGGAGGGTGAACCAGGATT
>Ga0306906_1000132_pt1 | contig 38199 bp, 33 predicted proteins | sample AntRauTorcE11897_FD_190405 | JGI IMG/M metagenome (GOLD analysis project Ga0306906, IMG submission 190405) | Saline lake microbial communities from Rauer Islands, Antarctica - Metagenome Torckler E11 #897 (v2) (version 2) | ecosystem: Environmental > Aquatic > Non-marine Saline and Alkaline >...
TGGTCAGCCAGAATGCCGCCCGGTTTGCCAGATCCTGCGTTCGGGATTTACTTTCCTGCGCTTGTCTCACCAGATTAATTACCTGAGATAGGAATGAATCATCTCCAGTCTTAGAGATCTGTATGGTAATGGAACCTTTTTCATTCACGGAACCACCAATTACTTCATCGTCTTTCTTTTTACTTACCGGTTTAGATTCGCCGGTCAGCATGGCTTCATTTACACTCGATTCACCTTTCACCACTTTCCCATCGGCCGGTATTTTCTCTCCCGGTTTGATGAGGACTTTATCGCCTTGCTGTAACTTTTCCACAGGAACATCTTCCGTTGACCCATCCTCATTAACACGGTGGGCTTCTCCCGGAATCAATGCAGCCAACTTTTCCAAAGCTGAAGAGGCACTCATCACAGAGCGCATCTCGATCCAATGCCCCAACAGCATTATTCCTACTAAAGTTGAAAGCTCCCAGTACAACAGATCTCCTTCAAACCCAAAAACCACGGCCGTACTGTAGAGGTAGGCTATGGAAATAGCCAGCCCAATAAGCGTCATCATGCCCGGTTGTTTTTTCTTGAGCTCATCTACCAGTCCGGAGAGGAACTGCCATCCTCCAAAGAAATACACGACGGAGGAAAGGGCTGCGAGAATCCATTTATCAGCCGAAAATCGCCAATCCACACCCAGGAAATCCTGGATCATAGGCGATAAAGCCATAATCGGGATGGTCAGCCCAAGCACCCACCAAAAGCGGAATTTGAAATCCTGCACCATTTTTTTGTGATGCTCGTGGTGGGAATGTTCATGAGAGCCGTCTGATTGCTTGACCTGCTTCTCAGAACCTTTGTGACTCTGGGTGTGGTCTGACGGATGTTTGTGTCCATCACCATGATTATGTTCGTGATTGTGATTTTGGTGGTTCATAGTAGCCTATAAGGTTGGTTAATTTAGTGGGGTTAGTTCTATTTTAGAAATCAGTAGTTTTCCTTTGCCTTTAATCCTTATTCCTACTGATCCACTTTCGGGGGCATCTCCATGCCCATGTACTTTCATTTCCCGGTTTACATACCCTCTGAAGTGTGTGCCATCAGCGACAACACTAACAAACAGTGTGCCTTTGGGATCGAAACTTCCCTCTTCAAAAATTGTGGTTTCTCCCTCTTTTATTCTTCCCTGACGGATGGTGCCTTCGTTATTTAGCGTTACGAAATCATAATTCTGAGTATCCTGAACATGATGTGCCAACCTGACCTCGCCAGTCAGGTTTTCGATATTCAAATAGACATCCATTTGAACATTTTTGGAGTTCTCATGAGTTACGAAGAAGTTGGGGTTCTGCGTAGCCTCAAGTTTTAGCTGTCCTGCCCTTGCTTCCGGTTGAAGGTCCTGAACCGAGCCTTCGATCCAGTGAAAATTGGAGATCAAATCGCTGACAGATGTTTTATGGATCTTCCACGACCAGCTGCCATTTTCATTTTCTGTGAATGAGGATGCAACCACAGAAGAAACCTGTTTTGACGAACCTTCAGAAACAGGTTGTTCAGGCTGAATAAGCTGCCCTGTCCCCACTCCATACCCAAAAACCATTTTTCCACCATATTCAGCGGTTTCGTAGATCATGAACAATCCGGGAAGAACGGTTATGAATGTGATGACCTTGAATGAACGTTTTTCAAAAAGCCCAAACCAGTGAAAGGCAATTCTCAATAGGGCATATATAATAAAGAACCAAAGTAGATACTCAGCCCAATCTGCATGTTCGCTGAGTACTGATTGCGCTTCTGAAGGTAAAAAGACAGAGTCTGCTGCTATGGTTCCGCTATAGTAAGTGATGCCGGTACATATTGCTCCTGCTGTATATAAAACAGTATTTTTAGTTTCATCCCACCATTTTTCAGGAATAAAAAGGGATACAAAATGAGCTAATGCGGCGATCACTAAAAGTGCTATTGGGAAATGCACAAGAAGTGGATGGATATTTGGTGCCCACTCGGGCGCAATAAATAGGTCCATGTTTATTTATTAAGGTTTACAGTAATTGGGTATAGGTAAAAAGTGATAAGCCTATAAGGTTAATAAGAATAAAGAGGCTTGCTGCTGCTTTTTTCAGTTTGCCTCAGCCTTCCAGAAAAAACCCAAAGCTGTTTTGGCTGATTCTCCATAAAGTGATAAAAACTCAGTCATAGTTATTGTCTAATATTGTTTTAGTAAAATGGTTATTGAATTTGAAAGTTGGCCATCATACCGGCATCCTCATGCTCCAGGTTATGGCAGTGAAATACGTATAATCCTTTTTGAGCGTCAAACTTCATAATCACTTTCACTCGCTCACCAGGCATAACCAGCACAGTATCTTTCCATCCGGTTTCAGTTGGTAATAGTCCTCGGTTACCGCTGCGTTCAAGTACTTTGAATTGAACCGCATGCACATGCATAGGATGGGGGACATTCGAATTATTAATAAACTCCCAGATTTCGGTATCACCCTGATTAACCGTTACATCTACGCGCTCCATTTCGAAAAGGCGCCCGTTGATGGTATGCCCTTGGCCCATTTGCATGTCAAGTTGAATCGGCCGATTGGTTGTTGCATCGCTTTCCTTTGGAAATTCCACTTTTGAAAGCTGCTTGGGTAATTCAAATGAGGTATAGGTATCAGATTTTGTGATTCGAAACTCCATAATCGAAAATCCGGTTCCCTGTTCAAAGTTGCTTCCCATCATGTTTTGCATACCCATCATTCCGCCATTGGGTATATCAAATGGTTTGCTGATCAGTTTTACACGATTCTGATCAAAACCGGTGGAAAAATCGACCAAAATGTCGGCACGTTCTGCTGGGGCAATAAGCAGTTCGGTAGTTTCTATGGGTTTCGGCAATAGCCCTCCATCCGTCCCAATTATGGTGAAAGGAGCATCGTTTTCGAAGGCAAGATTATAAATTCGGGCATTTGAACCGTTCAGAACCCGCAGGCGATAATAACCGGGGTACACCTCATGAAAAGGAGCAGGCACACCATTCACCAAGATCAAATCTCCCATAAATCCATTCATCATTCGATCAGGCATAGAAGGATTATATACGATTTCATCGCCGTTAACCCTTCGGTCCTGTATAACCAGAGGAATCTCATATTCTCCGGAAGGTAATTTTAATGCCTGTTCTTCCTCGTCTTCAACGAGATAAAATCCTGCTAAGCCTCGGTAAACCTGCGGCCCGGTAATACGATGGGGGTGTGGATGATACCAATAGGTACCCGCCCGCTGATTGATGGTGTATTCGTAGTCATAGCTTCCTTCGTTGAAAGCGTCTTTTGGATGCCCATCCATGTCTGGCGGGACAATCAACCCGTGCCAATGGATGATACTTTCCTGACCGATATTATTTTCGAAGCGAATACGTGCAGTTTCTCCACGCTTTTTTCGGATAGTGGGACCGGGCAGACTGTTGTTGAAACGAAAGGCTGAAAGCGAGTACGAATCGCCAATTTGAATAGCAGAAGGAGAAGCATTCAGTGTGCTGTTAGTGCCCGTCAATTCAGAAGAAAGAGCTAACGGAAATTGAAATTCTCCGTTAAGCACGGAGTTATCATGAAGACATGATGAAAGGAAAGGCGAAAGTGAAAGTGCACCTACCCCCAGTCCCATTCTTTTGACAAAGTCTTTTCTATTCATATGTCTCTCAATTGTTTTTTCCTTCTTAAATTTGTCCTATCAGCCAGATATATACTTGCTGCAGGAAGTAATGTAATTTGTACAACTGGTGAAAGCCCAAGTTTATTCCCCAATACCGTCACTACAGGCATCGCAGCGGAATATTCCCACAGATTGAATGCAATCGCCAGCCATTCCAGTAAAATACTTGCCGCAAAACTGAGTATAATCAGAAACAAATAACTTTTAATATTTGGCCGCGAGTAGTTTACAGAAGGTACTACAGGCGCCGTAACCCTCCAAAGGGCTAGTATAATGAGGATGTCTCCTAATATGGCGCCCCACATCCACATGGTTGCCTTCAAAAAAGGCCAATTCCACATATCGTATAGAAACAGACATTGCCCAAATTCCCACACAGTATGCAGAACAAAGGCCCAAAGAATGATTTGTTTGGTTTGATTACTCAATTGCAGAGTCCAACATAAGTCAGGCTGATTCGTCAACTAGGCCAAAATTATAGATGGCTGCAATCATGGCTCCTGATATCCAACCCAGAATAAATGTGAGCATAATTCCCATAGCTACTTCCCAGAAAGGGATGTCCATACGAATAATGCCGGAAGTGTCTAGCCCGTGCAACAAACTGTTAAAGAAAACTGCAGTAGCTTCTGCCCCAAGAATGGACATGAGAATGATGCAGCCAACATAAAACAGTGTGCCAGTGATACCAAAAGCTACTCCTAATCGGTTTACATGTAAGCGTTTCATGGTGTGATTATTAAGGTTTAGTATAATAGAGTAAAATACAGCTCCGGAATATTCCCTCCTTTACGAAAGCATATCTTTCTTCCGCTCTTCAAACTCCTCTTTGTCAATTTCTCCATTGGCATATCGCCGTTTGAGTATATCCATGGGAGTATCTGCTGTAGTGTTTTGTTTATTTGAACTTATGAGTGCCCGAACAACGATTACAATAAGTGCAATTATTAAAAACCACCAGAAAAACATCATCCAACCACCTCCAAAAAATTGAAAATCATGCATAGTGTATTAAATTAAAGTGTAAAACTTGGGAACGGCTATTCCAAAGTACACACATATTAATATTAGTTATGATGCTTCATACCATTATGTTTGGTGGAATCTGATTTCATCTTCATTCCGGATTCCATCATTCCTCCCTGCATCATTTGCATGCACATCATATGCATTTGCATCATATCGGAGTCTTTCATCATATCCATCATTTTGGAATGATCCATTTCTCCGTTATTCATCATAGACTGCATCATATCCATGTGCTTCTGCATGCGTTCTTTCATTTCGGGATTATTCATCATTTGGTGCATATTTGCCATCATCATGGAGGAGTCGGATTTCATGGATTTCATCATATGCTGCATCATCTGACTACGCATTTCAGGGTTGCTTGCCATGTGTTCCATCATCATAGTTCGCATGGATGAATCCTGCATCATTTCATGCATCTGATGACGCTGGTTGTCTTTTTTATCTTGTTGCTGAGCCACGGCTGAAAAAGACAGGGTTAGGCTTATAAAGGTCAGTAAACTAATTTTCGCTAATATTTTCATAATGCTCTTTTGTTTGTTTAAATGATTTATACTTAAATTAAATTATTTGTAGGCCAATACTTTATAGTATTTTGTGTAAAGTTTATATCCTTTACTGATTTAGAATGAATCCTATGTTCAATTAATCACTTCTGCCCCTTGTTTGCCGTCTCTTATCCGCACCATTTCTCCGATGGGCGTAACAAAAATGATCCCATCACCACGCGAACCGGTGGAAGCTGTTTCCTGAATGATGCCAATGATAGATGGTACCTCGCCATCCTCAGCTGCAATCTCAATTTTTACTACTTGCGAGTGCAAAGCTGGAAAATTCAATGATCCGTGTGCTTTGTCAGGATCCGTATATTGCCCGGCTCCTTCACCTCTGAATACAGTGATACAGCAATGGTTTTCAGCCCGAAGTGCTTTATACACTTCTTCAAGCAACATAGGTCGTATGTATGCCTTTACTAATTTCATAATGCCTCCTTAATTGGTAGATATATTAATTTATCTGCTCTACTGTTTCTCCACAGTTATGCATCTGAGATCCATAAAAAGGGTTTTCAATTTCTTCTTTTTCACTGATCCAAGAGCTCCCTCCATCATACATCGGGCAGTATTGCTTGAAAAGCGTTCCCTCATATCCTTCTTCTTCAATCTGACTGATGAGTGCTTCAGAAATGGATTTAAATTCAGCTCTCAACTCTTCAATGTCACTGAAGCTATCCATCGAAAACATGGTGATATGTTCTTTGGCTAATTCAAAATTATCGTTGGACAGGGCTTCCCGAAGTTTTAGGTATTCAGGTACTACCACCTCAAGATCATCCTGCATTTGATGTCCGGAATGATCGTCATTTGCGTCCATATCGGATTCCCTCATTTCAGTCTCCTCCGTTTCCATATCACCGTGATCGTGGGCTCCACGATTGGCTCCCGATCCGGGTTCAGGATTCATCATGCTGAGTTTGTCACTGAGTTGAGCCGCTGCATCCACCTTGAACGTGCCATTTGTTACCACACTCTCTCCGGCTTTCAGGCCGGATTCAACGATATACTCACTGCCTGCTCTTTGGCCCAATGTTATTTCTCTGGCTTCAAAAGCGGGCGTTTCTGCAGTGGAAACGTCTATAAAAACGATGGATCGCTCACCGGTCCACAACACGGCACTTCGGGGAACCAGCATTTGTTGTTGCCCATCTGTTTGCGATGAAACTATCCCCTCAGCAAACATGCCCGGCTTCATCCTGTTTTGCGGATTATCTGCAGTGATACGGACTTCAACAGTTCTAGATTTTTCACTAAGAAATGGCTGAATAAAGCTTATAGTACCGGTGAATGTCTGTCCGGGAACAGAACTAACCGTAAACTCAACCTTGTCCCCATTATTTAGATAACTGACTGTGGATTCAAACGCCTCGAATTCAACCCATACCTTCGAAAGATCGGCGATACGATACAACATGGTTCCTTCCTCAATATGGTCTTCGCGGGAGATATCGATCTGTGAAACAAAACCTGAAACGGGAGAAAAGAAATCAAGCTCTTCCATCACTTGTCCCGAGCGTTCGATCTGATCAATGGTCTCTTCCGGAAATTCCCACAGCATGAGCTTACGCCGGGTTGACTCATATAATCGAGGATTTTGCTCTTTGAACCGAGCCGTTTCCAGCAATTCACGCTGGGCTGTTATTAACTCCGGAGAATAAATAGAGGCCAGCTTTTGTCCTTTGCGCACATAATCGCCGGTGTAATCTACGTACAACTCCCGAACGCGACCCGGGAAGTGAGCGGTTACATTAGACACCAGGTTTTGATTCACTGCCACTTTACCCGGCAAACGGGTCTCTAATACCGGATTATCAAACCTGACTGGTGTAGTTTCGATCTTGGCTAGTGCCAGCGCCGCTTTTGAAAATTGAACGGCATTAGGACTCACCGACTCGGAATCATTTTCATTAAAATCATCAGCGGGAATCAGTTCCATGCCACAAATTGGACAATTTCCCGGTTCACTTTCCCTGACCTGAGGATGCATGCTACAGGTGTACACCACATTACCTTCCTCATCGGTGTGTGTTTCTGATATATGCTCTTCCAAAGTCTGTGGCTCCGATGTACCTCCAAAAAATAGGTAACCGAGGAATAGTCCACCTAAAAGAAGCCCTGAATAAATAAGTATGTTTTTCGTTTTCATTATTTGTGATGTTTATTGGTGAAAATGTTTGAGCATGAAGTGCACAGGTTTCTATCGTGCCCGTTCAAAAATCGGTGTTGAATATTCAATATTAGATATTCCATTATCCTTCCATATCCAGATTATGTTTGCCGGTTAAATACCCGATATATGCTGCGGCTTTATACTGGTCTGTTTTTGCCTGAATTCGCTTAAGTTGGTACTCAAGTTGTTGCCGCTGCATACGAAGAATTTCTTCAAACTCAGAGCTATCTGAAGCATAAGCTTCCATCATAATGTTGATAGCCTGTGTGATGCGTTGAATTTGTTTTTCGTTGTAGAGTTTGAATCTACGGCTGGCATCCTCATAATCTCGCAGAGAAGCATTCAGTTCAGTTTCCAGGGAATTTTCACGGGATGAAATTTGATACTGCAGGTCCTCAATATTCCGATCAGCTTGTTGCATCCGGGCGCTGTTCTTTTTGCCAAATAGGGGGACTCTGAAACCGGCCATAACCATCAGCGCATCATCTCCGCTATTAGCCACATTCGGCATATCTGTCTCACCGGTAAAGATGTAATCTACTGCCAGCCTGATACTCGGCCTGTTCTGTTTCTCGGCCAGCGATCTCATTTCCTTTGAAGAGCCTTCCTGATATCGAAGGCGATTAAGTTGTGGATTTTGCTGCTGGATCTGGGCCATAAGTTCTTCACGGGATTTGATATGACTTTCCTTCAATGTTTCAGGTAAGGTGATAGCTTCACCCTTTTCCCGGTTCAGTAATTCACTCATTCTTTGCAATAGGACTTCCCGATTATCTTTCAACAACTCGATCTGAATATGGAGATCTTCTTCTTCAATTTGAGCTCTTAACACATCTACTTGGGAAGCCCGATCGGTTTCGTATCGTGCCAAGCTCAACTCGACCAGAGAATTAAGGATGGCTCGGTTTTCTTCAGCAATTCGCAAACTCTCCTCTAACTCATGAAGCTCCCAAAGTGTCTGCTCTACTTGTAAGAATATGCGATTACGACTTTCCTGGAAGGTTTCGAAGGTGGCTTTGGCCCGCAATTCAGAAGCAGATTTTTGCTCCTTAAGTGCCCCAAACCAGGGTAGCATTTGAGAAACAGAGATCCGCCCTTGCTGAGGTCCGACTCTGGTTTCTATAGGCTTAACGAAATATGAAAATGAAATTTCCGGATCGGATAACGTCCCTACTATGGGACTCTCCTCAAGTGCTGATAGATATTGCTGATATTTAGCCTTCAACTCAGGGTTATTCTCTGCCGCCTCCTGTTGATATCCTGTGAGAGTTTGAGCCTGGGTTATAGAAGACAGTAATAGCAATGCTAACATTGGAATTAACCGCAAAGCGCGCAAACTTTCGTGCCCTTTTAAAGTTCGATGTTGAATGTTCTTTGTTCGACGTTCTTCTCTCATTTCATACTCCTTTTCATTTCAAATTCTTTCCACATGTAATACAACACTGGTATCACCAGCAGGGTGATAATTTGCAAAAACATCCCACCCACACTTGGGATAGCCATTGGCACCATGATATCTGCACCCCGGCCGGTGGAGGTTAGGACAGGCAACAATGCCAGAATGGTGGTAGCGGTAGTCATTAAAGTGGGGCGTATTCTGCGGGTACTTGCTTCTATTACTACTTCCCTTAATTCCGCTGATGTTTTCGGTTTCTTTCGATCAAAAAGTTGATCGAGGTAAGTGGCCATCACCACTCCGCCATCCGCGGCGATTCCAAAAAGAGCGATGAAGCCCACCCATACAGCCACGCTTAAATTCACGGTTCCCATCTGGAATAGATCCCTAAGGTTTTGGCCAAACATTTCGAAGTTCAGGAACCATCCTTGTCCATACAGCCAGACCAGTAAAAACCCTCCGGCCCAGGCTACAAAAATACTGCTGAAAATCATGGCGGTAGTACTCACCGAACGGAACTGGAAATACATGATCAGGAAAATGATGGCCAGCGCAATAGGAAGGATAATCCCAAGTCGTTTCTCAGCCCGAACCTGATTTTCATAGTTCCCGGCAAACTCAAAATTGATGCCGGCCGGAATGCTCAGTTCACCTGAATTCACTCTTTCCTGAATGACTTGCCGAGCATTTTCCACGACTTCTACTTCAGGGTAACCATCCATTTTGTCAAAAATGACATAACCAACCAGAAAGGTGTCCTCACTTTTGATGGCCTGAGGTCCCTGCCGGTATTTGATTTCAGCCAGTTGTGACAGGGGTACTTGCACATCCGTTTTGGTTGGAACCAATAGTTCACCCAATGCTTCCGGATTATCTCGGAGTTCCCTGGCAAATCGTACTCGAATAGGGTAGCGCTCGCGCCCTTCAACAGAGGTTGAGACCGCCATTCCACCTACACCAATCGACATAAACTGCTGTACATCCTGAACAGAAAGTCCGTAGCGGGCCAATTGATTCCGATTCCAGTGCACTTCCAGATAAGGTTTGCCAACAATGCGCTCAGCAAAAACGGAAGAAGCTTTTACACCCTCGGCTTCTCGCAACACTTCCTCCAGCTTCAACCCAAAGTTCTCAATTTCCCGAAGGTTATTTCCTTTTACTTTCACGCCCATGGGAGCTCGCATTCCAGATTGAAGCATCACCAAGCGGGTTTCTATGGGTTGAAGTTTTGGAGCCGATGTGGTTCCCGGTATTCGCGATACCGATATGATTTCATCCCAGATATCGTCAGGTGACTTAATATGATCGCGCCACTGCCGATAATATTCTCCATCAGCATCGGGAATGAGATCTCCGTTTTCATCTTCCACAAACGTACCCGAATCATCTACCTGAAAACGAACCCGACGTCCATTTTCATCGGTTTTGTATTCTGATTTATAAAGAATGACGTTTTCGAACATGGACACCGGGGCGGGATCGAGGGCCGATTCGGTCCGGCCCATTTTTCCAACCACGGTTTCAACCTCGGGTAGAGAATTTACAGCCAGATCAATTTTTCGCATTACATCTTCGGCTTCCTCCACTCCTGCGTGTGGCATGGTGGTGGGCATCAGCAGGAAGGCTCCTTCATCAAGGGCGGGCATGAATTCCTCACCCAGTCCGGGAAAAGCTTCGGAGGCTGAAACCCAAGCTGTAGTATTTCGGACATCAACACCGATCACATCAAAACTCTTGGCAACAAAACCAAAGGTGGTGGCGAAGCCCAGCCAGATCATCACCCCAAACAATACAAAACCGGAGGGAATAGTGAGGAAAACCTTTTTATGATCCAGGCACCATCCAATGATGGGTTGATAGTATTTGATGATGAGCCAGAAGGCGAACAAGATCAAAGCGATAAGCAACACAATGAAAAACAGGTTTCCGGCAAAAGAAACCGAAGGTCCAAAAGGCAGCCAGTATTCGGTAAGCAGCCACGTTACAACCACAACTGAAAGTGCATTATTTAAAAACGGAATTTTGTTTCTATATCCTTCATCCAGAAAATATCCGGCGCCGTTGATGAGCCCATAGCCCAAGATCAGAGATCCGCCCCATCCGGAGATGGTGAATACAGTGATGAGGCCACCGATCACTAAAACCCCATTCCAGCCCAGCTTCAGTTTTTTGTTATTGAACTTCAGCCCAAAAAACCAGTGGGCAAAAGGAGGAATCAGCGTAAAAGTGATGATAATAGACGCGATCAGCGCAAAAGTTTTGGTGTAAGCCAATGGTTTGAAGAGTTTTCCTTCGGCAGCGATCATCGTGAACACCGGGAGAAAACTCACAATAGTGGTGATGATAGCTGTCATTACTGCTCCGGCCACTTCAACCGTAGCATTGTAGATCACTTCCAAAAGCGACTCGCCTTCCTCCATTTCCTCCATATGCCGAAGCATGTTTTCAGAAAGGATCACCCCCATATCTACAATTGTCCCTATGGCGATCGCAATTCCCGAAAGTGCCACGATGTTCGCATCCACCCCAAAATACTTCATGCCAATGAACGTCATAAGTACGGCAATGGGAAGCATGGCTGAAATTAGTATCGACGTCCTCAGATTCATGACCATGATCACAATCACGATGATGGTGATCAATATTTGCAGCAACAGGGCCTCTTCGAGCGTTCCCAAAGTTTCAGAGATCAGGGTTGAGCGATCGTAAAACGGGACAATGGTTACTTTAGATTCTGTTCCATTTGCCAAAGTTTTGGAAGGAAGACCGGCTGAAATTTCAGCTATCTGTGCCTTCACATTATCGATCACAGCCTGGGGATTGGCTCCATAACGGGCAACCACAACGCCCCCAACAGCCTCTGCTCCCGCTTTATCCAGCGCTCCTCGTCTCGGGGCCGGACCCATACTAACAAATCCCACATCCTGAATGCGGATAGGAGTGTTATTAACCACTTTCACCACGGCCGACTCGAGGTCTTCAAGATTTTTTATATAACCCAATCCCCGAACTAAATACTCAACATTATTCATTTCAATAGTACGCGCCCCGGTTTCTGCATTGGCTTTTCGTACCGCATCAATGACTTCCGGTAGGGTTACCTCATAGGTTTTTAGTTTATTGGGATCTACATCCACCTGGTACTCCTTTATATAGCCACCGATAGACGCGACCTCAGCCACACCTTGTGCGCCGGAAAGTCCGTATTTCACATAAAAATCCTGAATGGAGCGCAACTCTTGTGGGTCCCATCCACCCGCCGGCTCGCCGTTTTCATCCCTTCCTTCCAGCGTATACCAGAAAATTTGTCCAAGTGCTGTCGCATCAGGCCCAAGAGCCGGTTTTGCTGATTGCGGTAACGTTCCGACAGGCAGGGAATTCAATTTTTCTAAAATCCGGGAACGACTCCAGTAGTAATCTACATCTTCCTCAAAGATCACGTAGATGCTGGACAAACCCGTCATGGAATTACTTCGCACAGTCTTTACTCCTGGAACAGTCAATAACTGTGTGGTCAGCGGATAAGTGACCTGGTCTTCAATATCCTGCGGAGATTGCCCTTCCCACTCAGTGTATACGATCTGCTGATTTTCACCAAGATCAGGAATGGCATCTACGGGAACGGGATCACGGGGCAGGAAATCCAGGTTCCAATTAAAGGGAGCTACAGACAGTCCCCAACCCACCATGGCCAGCAGCAGGAGCACAGCGACAAGTTTATTTTCCAGGAAAAACCGGATGGTTTTATTTAGCATGATTTCGGTATTGATAGATTCTTTAATCGTTTTCAGGACTCGATTCCAACCTAAGGGTTGAAAAAATATCTAAGTCATCTCACGGCGAATGCCTGAGATCTTGATGCTTATTTTGGCGCAAAAGCGTGCATAACCATCAAGATTCCGTTCATAACAGGAATGACATCAGGATAGAAAAGACGAACCAATCCCTAGATCAGAAAGGACTCGTTAGCTAAAAAGATGGGCGGTGGGGAATAAGAATCCGATGTTTGAATAGCGAAGTTATCGAATTCGGTTTGGTTGGTGTGATCTTCTTTAAGAACCTGAGCTACCGCTAAGACCTGTACTTTTACTTTTTGGTAAACAGGGACTTCTGTTTTAACGGGTGCTTCTTCCACACTGCAAGCGCAGGCGAATCCAAAATCATGGGACTCAGAATGCTCCATACTCATGCTATTGGGCATGTCGTGAACGGCGTGCATATCCTCTTGCATCGAATCACACATTTGCTGGGATTGCAAATGAAGTCCAGCTGGAAAAGAGACTCCAATTAGAATACTCAAACTGAGCACTGAAGCAATAAATCGGTATGTGGATGAAATAATCACGCCTAAAGGTAGAGGTTGTACTTCAGAATTCAAATGAAGTGCTGATATAAAGCAGAATTCGATAAATGATGGTCAGCATTTGGTAAAGGATGATGAATTCTAATTGCCGGGCAGGATTGTAATCCCTACATTTTTTAAAAAAGGAGACGCCATGAGTACTCACGAAAAAATTGATTACGTAGAATTTCCAGCCAAAGACCTGAAATCCACCAAGCAATTCTTCACCAAAGTTTTCGGCTGGAAGTTCACCGACTATGGGCCTGAATACTGCGACTTTTCTAACGAAGGCATCAATGGAGGATTCTATAAATCTGACAAAAAAGCCACGACGGAGACTGGAAGTGCTTTAGTTATTTTTTATAGCAAAGACTTGGAAGCTACTCAGAAGAAGGTTGAAGATGCCGGAGGTAACATTGTTAAAGAAATATTCTCTTTTCCGGGAGGGCGCAGATTTCACTTCACGGAACCCAGCGGAAATGAGTTTGCCGTTTGGTCTGAGTAGGTTTCGATGAGTTGAATGGTCGAGTAGTGAAAAACAGGTAGCATTTGAGTAAATTAATATTAAAATTCTCTAATAATAATATTGTTCACTCAGCCTGTTTTTTATGTGGAAACCCATCCACCTAGACCATATACTCGACTCTTATTCCCCATTTAGTGTTAGGGTTCTTGGAAGTTTGATCTTATGGATCGCGCTCATTTTTTCCGCCATCTGGATCTCGCTTACCTATCTGCCAGCAGATTGGGTAACAGTAGGGGCCGATAGAAATGAATTGATCCGATTCTTTTTAATCAACCCCTCTCTTTTATTGGGATTAATTCTGCTTTTCTGGTTCGGTTTTGAATGGTCATTTATACCCGTCTTTTTGTCGATGTTCATCATCGGATTTTTTAGTTACCTAGAGTTTTATTGGGCTATTCTATTCGCTCTTTCTTTTGTTTTTAGTCTAACCATTTATGCGCTCGTATATCATTGCCTGAGCGTAAGATATGATTTGAGAAGCCTGACGAGTGTGGTCATATTCATTCTTACTTCCTTTGTTGCATCAACGGCGGGCTCGTTGGGGGCTTTTATCTGGAGTTTTGCGCATAATTTGTCGGCTACCGAAACGGCGAGTTTATGGAATGGTTGGTGGACGGGCACTTTCCTTCAATCATTGTTAATTGTGGGTCCCACTTTGTTTGTTTTTTCTCCAACCATAGAGTCGTTCAAAGACAAATGGTTTGACATTCCAGGCAGGGTTCAGGTTTCAACCAAATGGGTCTACTCAGCTGTAATTATGGTAACCGTGGTGATTGCCATTTTTATTTATTCGGGGGATTATTTAGCTAAACAACAGCTGGCGGAAACGATTCTGGATATGCAAAGTCAGACCAGAGCATCGATCATAGGTTCTTTAGAATCTTTTGAAATTATTACCTGGGTTTCCATCTGGATTATTCTGTGCGTTGGGCTTGGAGGTATTTTCCTGGTAGGAAGCTGGAATATAGAGCTGCAGAGAAAAGTAAAAGAAAGGACACAAAAGCTTGAGCAGGCAGAAGCGGAACTAAAATCCTCGCTGGGAGAAAAAGTAGTCCTTCTGCAAGAAATTCATCACCGTGTGAAAAACAACCTGGCTGTAGTTATTGCTTTATTAGACCTTCAGTACATGCGGAGTGATGATGAATCAACAAAACATATTTTAAGTGATTCCAAAGCCCGGATAAAGTCGATGGCCTTTGTTCATGAAACCCTATATCAAACCGAGAACTTTTCGAAAATTGAATTGACCTCATATCTGAGCCGGTTAAGTGATTCCATTAGCTCCACCTTTAGGAAAAGTGATAAGGATATTGATATCAAGCTGGATATTGAGGATTTAAATCTGGAAATGGGCAGAGCTGTTCCTTTGGGGCTTATCGTGAATGAGCTGATTGTAAATGCCTACAAGCATGCCTTTAAAGGGATGAAAAAAGGGGAAATTAAAGTAGCGATGTTCAAAAGAGGCAAAGAAATTGAGCTTCATGTAAGCGACAATGGGAATGGAATTCAAGAGAAGGGTAAAATCATGAAGAGTAAATCACTGGGCATGACCCTGATTAAAACGCTATCCCGTCAAATTAAGGCAAATTTTGAGGTAGAGTCGGAGCCCGGTAAAACAGATTTTAGAGTAACGCTTAAAAAAGAAATGGAAGCCGTCGCATAATTCAGCAAATAATTCCATAAATCAGGTAATGTATTTAAGTGGTGAATGTACTTTCTTCCTCATCTGTTTACATTAATCCTATGGAAAAACTAACTCTTCACATAAAAAATATGGTTTGTGACCGTTGCGAAATGGTTATTGAAACCGCCTTATCTGCACTCGGTCTCGAGGTGAATCATGTGCAGCTTGGAAAAGCCGAAGTTACCCGAAATGGTGATCATCCTTCGCTAAAAGAAATTGAAAGGGAATTAGATCGGTTCAATTTTGGCCTGATCAAAGATGAAGAATCGATAATAGCTGAAAAAGTAAAAACATCGCTTATCCAATGGGTTGAATCAGGAAGTCTGGAAACAGATGACACAGCTCTTTCCGATTATTTGGCGAAAAAGCTGACCAAAAGCTATGCATCTATTTCCCGCGTATTCTCAAAAAAGGAAGAACTTACCGTAGAGAAATATTTCATCCGCTTAAAGATAGAAAAAGCCAAAGAGCTGGTAGAATATGGAAACCTGAGCTTTAGTGAAATTGCGTATCAGCTGGGATATAAAAACTTGCAGCATCTCTCCCGTCAGTTCAAAGAAATCACCGGAATGAGCATGAGTGAATTTCAAAAACTACAAAACCCCGAACGCACCTCGCTGGATAAAATTTAAAATATAGGGACCAGGGGCGCATGGCCATGCGCCCCTGGTCCCTAAATTAAGCCCTATTTTTAATCATGATAATGCAATCAATTTTATGATCGAATCCCTGTTTACGGAACCTTGGTGGATCTATGCTGCGGTCTTCTTTGCCGGAATGGGCGCCTACATTATTTCGGTGATATCGGGTGGAGGCGGGTCATTGCTTCTTATTCCCGCCATCAACTTCATGTTTGGGCCCAAAGTGGTAGCTCCTATTATTAATCTCGGAGATTTGATTGGTCGCCCATCACGACTCATTATTTTTTGGAAACACATTCGCTGGGACGTCGTGAAGTGGTACGCTCCTGCTTCTGTAACCGGAGTATTACTCGCCGGATGGCTATTTACAAAAGTAGATGCTTCCTGGTTTCAGGTTATTATCGGGGTTTTCTTGGTGAGCACGGTATTTCAGTATCGCTTCGGAAAAAAAGAGCGCACCTTTGAAATGAAGAAATGGTACTGGTTGCCGCTGGGTGTGGGCGTGGCAACAATTTCAACAATTGTTGGTGGACTGGGGCCGGTTCTTAATCCCTTTTATTTGAATGCTGGAATTTTAAAAGAGGAAATGATAGCCACTAAAACCGCCAATTCATTTTTCATGGGCGTAGTTCAGATTGGTACTTATTCCTTTCTGGGCGCAATATATGGCGACTTATGGATTTTAGGTATCGTACTTGGCCTTGGAGCCACAGCCGGAAACTTAGTAGGCAAAAAACTGCTCGGTAATATGACCGACACCACCTTCCGCAAATACGTGCTAGCCATCATGGCAATTAGCGGTGCATACATGATTTTATCTAAAACAGGGGTTTTCTAAAAAATGAATTCCATCTGATGGATTACCCGTCTGATGGATAAATTAGGGCTCGGGTGTCGAAAAAAGAAAAGGATGTCTAAAGCAAACAGGTACAGAAACCAAATAAACTAAACGGAGTTCGATTTAAAATGGGTAACTACAAAAGGCTTATTGTTATCTCGAACTCACATTAAACCAATAACTATTTCAAATCTATGCTAAAACTTAAAATTCCCCCGGCTGTTGTTTTCCTGATTTGTATTGGCATGATGTGGGCTTTGGACCAACAGATTCCCGAGTGGTTTGTGATAGATTTGGGGAAGTGGGTTCCCAGAGGAATATTAGCTCTTGGAGTAATGGTTGGATTAGTTGGAGTATTTCAGTTCGCGAGGAGCTCAACGTCCGTAGATCCACATCATCCCGAAAAAGCAAGTGTATTAGTAACATCCGGCGTATTCCAGTTCAGTAGAAATCCGATGTACCTTGCCATGCTGCTCATACTTGTGGGTGGATTTATAAAATTTGGAGAACCGGCGGGTTTGATCGTTTTAGCCTTCTACATTGGGTATATGAACAGATTTCAAATTCAACCCGAGGAAGAAATGATGCAAGAGAAGTTTGGGGAAGCATTTAGCGTGTATAAAAAATCAGTGCGCCGCTGGATTTAATCGCTTAGGGTCTAATTCCACGAAGCTTGCATTTCCTCGCAACGAATCGCTATGCGGTGATCCTTACGACACAAAGCGTCATGGACGAAGAGAACCAATCCCTCGTAGATTTCACCGGAGGGTTATTTACTATTGGTATAAGCCAATTATTTTTTTACTCTCTGTAAGTTCGAGACAAGGCATCTGAAATTGTCATCCTGAGCGCATAAAAAGCCATACTAAATACAGTTGTTTAACGCGAAGGATCTCAATGTATAATACCTAGAGTATTTTGAACGTTGAGACCCTTTGCGAAATACCATGTAACCCTAATTATAATTGATAAACGCTCTGGGTGACAACAAAGGGGTAATGTAATATCGAACTCAGTTTACTATCTGTTTCAACTTTATGTAGGGCTAATAACACCGCCTTTAGCCCAAGTCTAACCTGCTTATTATGAATGTACTAAAATCATTGACTGTACTTTTGCTGCTATCGATAGCTTTGCCCGTGGTAGCAGCTGCTCAAAGTAATATTCCAGATGAATACCGAGGCAGTGAGGACTGGATTGCAAGAGGAGTCTTAAATGGGAATGAAATCTTAACCAACTTTCGAAACCATGGAGAACTATCTCGTTGGGGTGATATTCCATGGGGCGTCTGGCGTGAGGATGTTGGAGGGCCACATTTAGATGGTGTTGGTTTTGTAATGGCAGCAGAAGTTGATGGGGAACGAGCAAAATGGCCACAGTTTTTTGGAGAAGATGCTTCTGATACTACACTGACTCCGGTGATCATCAACTTCCGAGAAGTCGGAAAGCGCCTAAGTCCATACAATGGAAATATTTGGGGCTGGCTTCCTTTGAATGGCTTTCATAATCCTGAGAGAACTGATCCATCATCAGGTGGTAATATTACAATACCCGCAATAAGTACAGATGAAACAAGCTGGCCGGATTTTTGGCCGGACCGTTTTAATCAGGATGATTCTGGCTGGGAAAGTTATTGGAATGGTTTTAGAGGAAAGGGATTGGTGACCGGTGCACAGGAAACTTTTTATGTAATGGACGATTTTTCTGACAAGGAATACCATATTGAAAAAGATGAGGAAACGGGAGAACTGCGCTCCAACAGTCATATTGGGGTTTATTACCCAAGTTCTTCTGATTCGTCTATGGGAGGTTTGGGGACACAGGTTGAAGTTCGAACATTTCAAGTCAATGATGTTTTAAGTGCTGATATGCTTTTTACGCAATATCGAACTACTAACGTCTCAGAAAAAGATTTAGACCGAGTCTGGACGTCAGTTTACATTGATTCCGGACTGGGGCTGGGTCATGATGACAATCTGGAGTTTATACCGGAGCAAAACCTACTTATTTTTTGGGATGAAAATGGAGAGGGAGTATCATCGAATGATGGTCCAAATTACGACTTGGGATATATGGGATTTCTGCTTCTGGAACATTCAACAGTAGAAACTAACGGCGTGGATGAAGATCAGGATGGAATTATTGATGAATCTAAATTCAATGGACCCGGAACACTTATAGAGGGCAAAAGCGCGATCGACGAATATCTTTCACAAAACTATAATATGGAGTTGTTTGAGAAAAAGTATCAGGATCTAAGTGAATTTCCCGCATACGCAGCTGAAAAATGGTGGACCGGGGATGAAGATTTGGACTGGGTGGCTTTTGAAGATTTGAATAATAATGGACACCATGATAGTGGTGAAGTTTTTCTGGATGTGGGCAGAGATGGCTTGGGGCCCAATGATCCAAATTATGAAGGTCCTGATGAAGGGGAAGGAGATGGAATGCCGACTCAAGGCGAGCCTAATTTCGGGGAACAAGATATGCTTGAGGCCGAAAACAAAAACTTAACAATATTACATGTGAGGCCGAATGATATCTATGTAGAAAATGCAGGCTTAAGAGATGATAGATGGGTGTTTGAGAGGTTAATGAATGGCCGGATTGATCCTAATGATGATTATAGTGAACCTCTTGTGACTAATGATGGCCCGTTAGTTTTCGCGGGTGTTGGCCCATATTCGTTAAAAGCCAAGACTTCTTCTTACTTTACAACGGTGCTTATATTTGCTGAAGATCGGGAACAATTATTGGAGAATGCCAAAGTAGCTCAACTGATCTACGAAAGTGATTATGGGCAAAGCAAATTAATTACTGGTAACGAATCCCCAAAGTCTATCCCCGCGGACATTTCCCTTTCCCAAAATTATCCCAATCCATTTAATCCTTCCACCACCATTAGGTTTAGTCTGCCGCAGACTTCTGAAGTCTCATTGAAAGTGTATGATATAGCGGGTCGGGAAGTTATGAGTCTTATGAATGAAAACCGGTTAGCCTCCGGTCAGCATTCGCTTCAGATGGATGCCAGTCATTTAGCAAGTGGGATTTATGTTCTCAGGCTTACCGCTGATGGAGTCGCTTTGACGAAGAAGCTGACTCTTATTAAATAATTTGAATGTCGATGACATCAATCAGCAAACTTCACAGCACGTTTCGGGAGTGTTATTTATATCCGAGCTCTCGTCATTAAATCCAAAAAAGGAAGACAGTGAGATTTTTTCTTCCGAGAACTTTCGTTGAACACGGATGGCGTTCCCAATGGCAATTAAGGCAACTCCTACGTCAGCAAAAATGGCTTCCCACATCGTAGCCAAGCCCACCGTAGCAAGTCCCATAACCAGTACCTTGATGCCCAAAGCAAAACCAATATTTTGCCACACTATTTTATGGGTAAACCGGGAAATGCGAATGGCCAGAGGAAGTTTAGAAGGTTGATCAGTTTGGATGACAATATCGGCAGTCTCTATAGCGGCATCTGAGCCAATTCCCCCCATGGCAATGCCAACATCGGCCAAAGTAATAACCGGGGCATCATTCAGTCCATCCCCCATAAAACCGACGATGTGTTCTGAACTCAAAGCGTCTTTCACTTTATTAAATTTATCATCCGGTAGTAACCCGCCAAAAGCATCAGTCAATCCCATTTGGTCGGCCATAAAGCGAGTGGTTTTTTGATTGTCCCCGGAAAGCATAATCAGCTTTTTAACGCCCAGTTGGCGGAGGTCTTTAAGAGCCTGAACGGTGTCTGGTTTTATTCGATCAGCAATATGGATGGTACCCAGATGTTGCCCGCCTGATGCGACATACACGAAGGTAGAAGGATCGTTTTCTTCGTTTTGAGAAACCTGAATATGATTTTCTTCCATGAGTTTTAGGTTGCCGGCGAGCACCTGTTCTCCAGCCACCAATCCCGTTAATCCTCGCCCGGGAATTTCTTGAACATCTTGTGCTTCTGTTATCTCCTGTCCGTTTGCATAACCAAGAATGGCCTTGGCCACCGGATGTGTGGAGTGGCGTTCCAGAGAAGCTGCCAATGCAAGAACTTGCCCGGCTACGGCGCCATTAGATGGTTCCACCTTTTGAACTTCGAAAGTGCCTTCCGTTAACGTTCCGGTCTTGTCTAAAAACAACGTATCCATTTTCCGAAGTTGGTCAAGATAATCGGAGCCTTTTAGGAGGATCCCATTTCTTGAGGCCGCTCCAATTCCTCCGAAATATCCTAAAGGAATGGAAATTACCAGTCCGCATGGGCAGGAGACGACCAGAAAAATCAACGCTCTGTAGAACCATTCTTCAAATATATAATTATCCAAAAAGAGCCAGGGTAAGAACGTAAGCGCGGTGGCCAGCCAAACTACGATAGGCGTATAAATTTTGGCAAAGCTGGTGATAAATCGTTGAGTTGGGGCTTTTCTCTGTGATGCCTCCTGAACCATATTCAGGATGTCGGATAGCCGGGAATCTTCGTAATCTTTTGTCACTTTAATCTTGACCGCAATCAACTCATTAACCGAACCGGCCCAGATTTCCTCGCCGGCACTTCGGGTCATAGGTTTCGATTCGCCGGTTAGTGCTGCAGCATTGAAAGAAGCACGTTGCGTAATCAATTCGCCATCTAGTGGAACCTTGGCTCCAGGTTTTACATGAATTATTTCACCCGGCTTTACTTCCGATGGATGGACTTGCTGTAATTCTCCATTGCGCTCAACATCAGCGATATCGGGCTGTTGATTAATAAGTGATTCTATGGAATGCCGGGCTTTTCGGACCGCATTTCCCTGAGCATATTCTCCAATCATATAGAAGAGCATTACGGCTACACCTTCCGCATATTCCTGAAGAGCAAAGGCGCCAACAGTGGCAATTCCCATCAACAGAAACTCGCTGAAAATGGTGCCTTTTTGAATGGACTTAAAGGCTTTTATCCAAACCGGACCACCCACAAAGAGATAGGAGATTGCATAAAGCGGTAAGAAAATGAATTCATTTCCGGAAAAAGAAACCGCATGCTGAATAATAAGTGCAGCGGCTAAAAATAAAGCTGACCAAAAGACCTCGTAATATTTCCTAATAAATTGCATGAACGGCAGGCAGTAACATTAATGTCTGCCCCAAATTATAAAGAGGCAGTTAGGGAGTCTTACACTATTGTGTATTTCTTGTGCAGGATTTTGTTAAAGCTCATCAATTGAAATTCGGCGATTTTCTTTGATCTCGCTAAAATGAGAAGGCGATAAACCGGTTTCTTTCTTGAACTGTCTGGAGAAATGCTGCTGACTGCTATACCCAAGCTCATAGGCAATTTCACTCAGGCTTTGTTCTTCATAAACGATGAGTTCCTTAGCCCGTTCTATTTTTTGGAGGATGTAATACCGCTCGATAGATTTGCCTTCTACTCCCGAAAATAAACGGCTCAGCTGTTGGTAATCTTTATGTAGTTTTTTGGAAAGATATTCCGACAGCGTGTTTTCAAGCTCATGTCCTGTGCGAACCAGCTGTATAATGAGCTGCTTAATTTGCTCAACCAGTTTACTGTTTTGATCGTTAATAATATCAAAACCATTTTCACGAATCACTTTCACCAGTTCATTGTATCGAACGGCCTTAAGTGGTTTGTTGAGTGTCAGTTCCCCTAGTTCGATAGCTTCAACCTGAAAATCAGCATTCTCCAGCTTTTCTTTGAGAACTTCAGCACAATGGCTGCAAACCATGTTTTTTATATGGAAGTGTTTATCAGACATAGTTCTCAAAAGTAGCAAAGCAAGAGATCATTCAAAACTAAAAGGCATTAAATACCTGACAAAACAGAACGAACCTTGTTCCGGTGTCAGTAATAGGGATAAATTATTGCCTCGTCTTGAAAAGTTCTAAAATGGGCATTATAACTTATGGGTGAAGTTAGAGACTGCACATAGCTGCGGCTTGTTAAAAAGTGCCGGCAAGGTATGCTCAGTGATTTCTCTGCTTTCCAAAAGGTGCGAAACTGGGGATGGGCATCAAAGGTCGTCTTCCATAACATAGGCGCTCCATTTTATTTCGAACTGATGAGCTGCATTATACCATTTCTTTTGGGACTATCTTGATTTAATATTCGCTTCGAATTTTGGGCTGATTAAACAGAAGGGCCAGAGGCAAATTGCTTCTTTTAATTTAGCTCTATTCTTCCTTATTTAGCGGAATCAATGAATTTCATTTGGTGAAAAAAATTCCCGCAACCTAACCTATCGATATGAACACTACTCAGACAAGACTGAGCATCATGATGTTTCTCCAATTCTTTATTTGGGGTGCATTTTTTGTGACCATGGGAGCCTACCTGTTGGAGGTTTTTTCTGGTGAAGAAGGACTCAATACAATTATCGGCTCAGCCTATGCAACACATAATTGGGCAGGTTTATTAGCTCCGGTATTTGTTGGATTGATTGCTGACCGGTATTTCAATGCCGAGCGCGTTAATGGAGTGTCTCATATTATTGGAGCCGGATTGCTTTGGTATGCAGCTTCAGTAACAGATCCTGGAGTTTTTATCTGGGTGATGCTGGCCTACTTCTTACTTTACATGCCTACTTTAGCGTTAGTAAATGCAATCTCATTTGCAAACATGGAAGACCCGGATAAAGAATTTCCCAAGGTTCGGGTATGGGGAACCATAGGCTGGATTGTAGCCGGATTTATTGTTGCTCAAACGGTTCTTGGGTTTATTGATATACCACTGCTAGCATGGTTAACAGGTGTTGAGAGCAATATTCAGTCAACCAATATTCCGCTTAAAGTAAGTGCCGTTCTTTCTCTTGTGTATGGCTTTTACAGTTTTACTTTGCCGGCTACTCCGCCATCAGCAAAAGGCGAGAAGTTCAATGTGAAAGAAGCCCTTGGCCTGGATGCACTCAAGCTTCTTACCAATAAAAACTTTGCGGTCTTTTCATTCTGTAGCTTTGCCATCAGCATTCCTTTGGCTTTCTATTATGCCCGTACCAATGACTTTATTGCTGCGGTAGCTTTTGGTGAGCAATCTCCTTCTTTTATGGCTATTGGCCAGATTAGTGAAGTGTTCTTTATGCTGTTGATTCCGTTCTTCCTGCTCAGGTTAGGGGTGAAATGGATGCTCTTGGTAGGCATGCTTGCATGGACGGCCCGCTATCTGCTTTTTGGTCTTTTCCCCAGCACAACGGGTTTGGTGATTTTAGGGATCGCACTTCATGGAATATGCTACGACTTCTTCTTTGTAACCGGTCAGCTTTACGTTGATAAAAAAGCGCCAAAACATCTTCGGGCAAGTGCACAGGGTTTCTTTAATCTGCTTACTTACGGGGCCGGTATGTTAATCGGAAATTATTTACTGGGGTGGTGGGGAGATAACATCAGCTTGGATGGCTCCACAACCGCAGGCTGGCTTGAAAGTGCGGGCTCTTTTTGGGTGATGCCGGCGATATTGGCACTGGTTGTGGCCGTTGTATTCTTTGCTTTATTTTGGGATAAAGAAGTTGAAGACGAACAAGAATTAAAAGAAGCATTATAGAATGCAGAATAGAAAATTAAGAATGGGAATGGTTGGCGGAGGTGTTGGCTCTTTTATTGGAGGCGTTCATCGGCTTGCGGCTAATTTAGATGGTGAAATTGAACTGGTTTGCGGGGCTTTCAGCAGCAGTCCTGAGAAGTCTAAGAAAACAGGGGAAGAATTATATCTGGATTCGAACCGGGTCTATGGTTCTTTTAAAGAAATGATGGAGAAAGAGGTCGCCCTTCCTGATGACAAGCGAATGGACTTCGTGTCAATTGTAACCCCAAATCATGTGCATGCTGAGCCTGCTTTGTTGGCGATGGAGCATGGATTCCCGGTTATCATCGATAAGCCACTTTGTTTTAATATGGAGGAGGCCAAAGCCATTCAGCAAAAAGTAAATAAGACCGGCTTTCCTTTTGCACTGACCCATACCTACACGGGTTACCCGATGGTTAAGCAAGCCCGGAGCATGGTGGCTGATGGAACCATTGGTCCTGTTAAAAAGATTACAGTTGAATACCCACAAGGCTGGCTGTCCGAGAAGCTCGAAGCCGATGATAACAAACAAGCTTCATGGCGGACAGATCCAAGTAAGTCAGGAAAGGCCGGCGCATATGGTGATATTGGAACTCACGCAGCGAACATGGCTGAGTATGTTTCCGGATTAACCATCACTAAAGTTTTGTCTAAACTTTCAAAAGTTGTGGAAGGCAGATTACTGGATGATGACGCCTCTGTACTGTTAGAATTTGAAGGCGGAGTTCCTGGAGTTTTGGCTTGCTCACAGGTTTCGGCGGGAGAAGAGAATAATATTAAAGTCCGTGTTTATGGTGATAAGGGTGGCTTGGAATGGCAGCAAAAAGACAACAATACCCTGACCGTGAAGTGGCAGGGTAAGCCCAATCAGATTTTTAGAACCGGTGCAGATAATGGAGGTTATTTGTCGGAAGCAGCGATGGCTAATACAAGAGTTCCAGCCGGACATCCGGAAGGCTACCTCGAAGCTTTTGCAAATATCTATCGAAATTTTGCGATGCATCTCAGAGCTCATAATGCAGGAGAAAAGCACAATATGGAAATCTATGATTACCCCGATGTGGATGAAGGCGTACACGGAATGGCCTTGGTTGATGCCGTTGTAGAGTCCACCGAAAAAGGCAATGTGTGGGTTTCTGTTAAGGAATAATTCAAAATGAAAGATTTAAAATTAAAAATAGCCGCTAAATATCGGGCTGATTTTTAATTTCATTTGCTCCGACGCAGAGCGTCCGGAGCAAGGTATCTGTGGTAAATTATTTAAGGATTAATAAAATCTCGTTCCGCACGCTCTGCGTCGGAATGCTAAATTTTAAATGCTAAATGTGAAAGTGACAAACACTTAACATTTAGCATTCAACATTTAAAATTACTTATGAAAACAATTAAAGGACCGGCAATATTTTTGGCTCAGTTTTTAGGTGATGAAGAGCCGTTTAATAATTTGAAAAATATCTGCGAATGGGTAAAAGATCTGGGCTATGAAGGTGTGCAGATTCCCGCTTGGGACACTCGCGTTATTGATATTATAAAAGCCCGCGACAGCAAAACCTACGCCGATGAAATTAAAGGGATTGTAGAGGATGCCGGGCTGAAAATTACAGAGCTGGCAACACACCTTCAGGGACAATTAGTTGCCGTGCATCCCGCTTATGATACGATGTTTGACGGCTTTGCTCCCGACCCGGTAAAGAACAATCCCGAAGCCCGGCAGATGTGGGCGGTAGAGCAGGTTAAAGCTGCAGCTACTGTTTCAAGTCATTGGGGGATTGATGTAATGGGAAGTTTTTCCGGTGCCTTTCTCTGGCATACGATGTATCCATGGCCTCAGCGCCCGGCGGGTTTGGTTGAAACCGGCTTCAGCGCTTTAGCTGATAAATGGATGCCTATTCTTGATCACTGTAAAGGTGAAGGCGTGAAGGTTTGTTATGAACTTCACCCCGGAGAAGATCTACACGACGGAATTACCTTTGAGCGATTTCTGGAAGCAACGGGAAATCACGAAAGTGTAGGGATACTTTATGATCCGAGTCACTTTGTGTTGCAACAGCTCGATTATCTACAGTTCATCGATTTTTATCATGAGCACATTGGAATGTTTCATGCCAAGGATGCAGAATTCAACCCAACCGGTAAAGCCGGAGTATATGGCAGTTATTCGGGATGGGCAGATCGACCCGGACGCTTTCGTTCACTTGGTGATGGGGACACAGACTTCAACGCAATTTTCAGCAAGCTGAGCCAATATGGTTTTGATGGCTGGGCGGTGTTGGAATGGGAATGCTGTATCAAGTCACCCGGACAAGGAGCTGCTGAAGGCGCACCGTTTATTGCCGATCATATCATTGAAGTCACCGAAAAAGCCTTTGATGATTTTGCGGGCGAGGGTGCTGATGAAGCCAAAAACCGCAAGATTTTAGGATTGGATTGATTTAGTAATTTGTTGAATAGATAGTGGTTAATGGATAGAATGGTAATCGAATCAACGAATAACAAATAACGAAAAACATGCTCAATCAATTTCAGATAAAAATAGAGGCCAACCACAAATCAAGGCAGCGACAGGTCTTAAACGCAGTCCTCACTTTGGCGACCGGTGTCTTGACCTTGGTTTTCCCTGATTTTTTATATCTGATTGCCGGCGGTTACCTCATATCTCTTGGGGTGATGTTTATGGCCTTCCGATTGCCCTCCGCACTTTCAGCCTTACCCATTGTAACCGGAGTGCTGATTTTCATATTCCCGGATTTAATCCCGATTACATTCGCCTCATTCCTTGGATTATTTGGCCTGGCTATGTTGTTTGGAATGCAGCTGGCTATTCTTGGCATCATTACCTTAATCATGGCCGTGTTGATTATCATGAATCCGGATTCTGTGGCTTACCTGATTGCTTTTTTTATGCTCACTTATTCTGTTTCAAACCTCATCAGCTTTTACAAAGATTGGAATAAAAGCAAAGATGATGGCTTCGATGATGATAGCGTGACTATTGAGTGACGTTGATTTGCGAAAGATCGAATAACCGATTTGTGAACGGCGTAACCAAATAACGAACTACAGTATCGTATTGTCATCCCGAGTGGAAAAAGCATAAAAGGCTCATAATTAATATTACGAGGGATCTACAAAAGTCAACAAAGATAACAATGTAGATTAAAGCTGTGAAGATTCTTCAACAAGCAAAGACCAAATAACGGGTCAACGATTAACGAACCTACGGAGCACTAACCAACACAATACTCTCCGAAATTAAGCCCTTATCATTTTCAGTAACATCAAACTCGAAAATGAGCTCACGGCTGGGAAGGTAATTCGTGTCAAAGTCGTCTTCAAATTCAGAGATGTGAGCAAAAACTGTTTTGTATGGAGAGTCTTCATCCCGGGAATCGGTAATCCAGAGGCAATCGTTTTTGCGGGTTAAGAACCGGAGGAAACCATACCCATCATCCTGAGAAAAATCATAGCAAACACCCCGTACCCGAGATCCGTTTTCACCCCAATCATAGGGAGACTCGATGGGCAGCAGACCCGGAATCAGATATCCCGAAACAGAAGAATCCACCGCTTTTTTCAAGGAAGTAGAAACATTATCAAAGCTGACCATCTCTACACGACAGCCTTTATTCTGAATAGCGTTCACAACACTCACATAACTACCGCTGCTGCTAAGCAACACGATCTTATCAAGGTGATCGGCTTGTACCAGCATGTCCACAGCCATATCCATATCAATTGTTGACTTAGATGTCTTTTCTCCGGTTTCGTGATTGGTATAGGTATGAAGAGATTTCTCTGTGACTTTATATTCAAAGTCCCTCAGTACTTCACAAAATCGCTGAGTCTTCTGTCGGTATTCCCGGTCATCTTTAAGGCGATCTTCATCATAGCATAAATAGACGTTGAGTCGTGAAGCAACCCCACCTCCACGGCAAGCAAACTTTCTTAGCGTGTCGTAGCGGAGCCCAAATCCGCCGTTCATAGTTACATTTATGGCATCAACATAAATCCCAACGCGTTCTTTGGTATTCATAACAATATCCCGATGTGCTGATTAATAAAGAAATAATATCGAAGGGAGTGAACAACTCAATATTTTTAACTTCAACTCCACCAATGAATTAACTCAATTTTTAGGGATAGAATCAAATAAAAAGTAATCGGGCTTACTTGGTTGAAAAGACTGAGATATAGCTTATAAACCCAATGGCTGCAATTCCGCTAATGAGTAATAACAAAGACGCGACGAGTTCAGATAGCCCGAAAGAGATGACGGTTGGTTTCAGATAAAATAGCCCGGCTGCGAGTATCATCATCCCAAAACCGGTGACTAATTTGTAAGGGACTTCAAAAGCTTTTGTTGAATAGTAATAGATGATTAAAGCCATGACTGCATAACTCGCCAGTGTAGCAAGAGCAGAACCCATCATTCCAAAAATGGGGATTAATATCAGGTTTGCTGCTATAGTAATTCCAGCGCCAATCAAAGTGATTTGTGGAAGTCGTTTGGTGGTTTCGCTAATAAAAATTCCAGCCGAAAAGTTGATATACCATCCCTGAAACCAATATGCGAGAAGCAGGACGGGAACAATGGACAAGCCTGCCCAAAATTTCTCATCAACCAGATAAAAATCTAAGATCGGTATTTTGATGGAAACAATTTGTTGAGCAAACAAAGCCACAAACAAGAAAACAGAAGCTGCGGCTGCGTTAAATAAAGTGAAGGTTTGGGAAAAGGTTTCCGGAGCCGATTCCTCTTCCGACTGCCGCATGAAAAAGGGCTGCCAGGCCATTCGGAACATCTGTACAATCAAGAGCATAAAGACGGCTAATTTATAACAGGCTCCATAAATTCCTACAATATCGTCCGGTGTATAGTCCGCACTGTAGAGGGAATCTATAACAGATTGGTCCATGGCTTTTAGGAAAAAACGGTCAACCAATTCGTTGATAGCATGACCAAAACCGGCAGGGATAAAAGGCAGCCCAAAGATCAAAGCTTTTTTAAGCAAGGCCGTATTCCATTCACCCATAAACATTGGAATGGTGAATACCCAGATGGCCAAAGCAGTTAGCATAGAAGCCACAAGGTTACTTATGAACACAGCTTCAATGCCATAATCCAAGCCAAGAATGAGGTAAAAATTCAGCCCAAGATTAACAACTACATTTCCGGTTTTAAGGACAGCAAATAAAATCGATTTCCGAATGAGTCGAAGCTCGGCAAAAGGAACGACGGCCAAGGTGTCGAAGAATAGAATCCCCAGCATGATCCACAAAATGGGATCTCCCGATTCAAGCCCAATGGTTGGGGCGACAAAGGGTTCGGCAATCCAAACTAGAAGAACTAAAACACCGGAAGTGCCGAGCAAAAATAGCTGGACGGTTTTGAAGATGTCCTTTGCTTTATCTCTGTCTTTAGCATATCGGATATAGGCGGACTCCATGCCCATCGTGAACACAACATTGAAAAGGGCAATGGCGGCAAAAATAAGGGTCACTATTCCGTACTGCGATTCGCTAAATACCGCGGTATGAAGGGGAACCAGCAAGTAGCCGATAAAACGGGCTACCACGCTGCTGATGCCATAAACCAGCGTATCGGAAAAGAGTTCTTTAAGTTTGGTCAAGCGGACTGTTTTGCTAATTGTTCAATGGCGTGAATGCCCAACACATAACTGTTTGGGCCAAAACCGGTAATAATTCCATTCATCACGGCTCCGGTTACAGATTTTTCTCTGAAGTCTTCACGGGCATGGATGTTGGAAAGGTGGACTTCAACTTTCGGAATTTCAAGTGGTTCCAAAGCATCTCGCAGTGCCACGGAGGTATGTGAATAACCTCCGGGATTTATAACCACTCCTTCCGTCTCATCATCCATGGCTCCCTGAACTTTATTAATGAGCTCCCCTTCCACATTGCTTTGGTAAAACTCAAAAGCGTGATCCGGAAACTGGGTAGTTAAAAATTCTTGGAGCTCCTTCAGGCTGCCCGTACCATAAACACCGGGATTTCTTTTGCCGAGTAAATTCAGGTTGGGACCGTTTATTATAAGAATATTCATAAGGTTACTTTTTCGCTGATGATTTTTGCCAGTTCCATCATTCGGTCCTGACTTACCCCTACTTTTTTACCCAGGCTAAAGCTCTGTGTTTCCTTATAAATTGGGATGAGGTGAATGTGGGCGTGAGGAACTTCCATACCTTCAACAATGATTCCGGTGCGAATGGGTTTTAAAGCTTCATCCATTCCCTTTGCTACTTTTTGAGCAAAGAGACTTAACTCAGTCAATTCATCCGGTTCTAAATCAAAAATATAGTCCACTTCTTTTTTTGGGATACACAAAGTATGGCCTTCCGCAGAAGGATTGATATCCAGAAAAGCATAGTGTTTTTCATCCTCCGCTATTTTAAAGCTTGGAATTTCTCCTTCAATAATCTTAGTGAAAATGCTCGGCATAATTGTTGATCAAAGATGGTAATTTACCTGAAGATACTATCCAAAAAACAGAAATCCTTATGAACTCTGCAAGGTGCCTTTCAATTACGGTGGTTTTACTTTTTATGGTGATGGCTGTTGGAAAAGTTCACGCACAGTCATCAGAGATTCTGGGGCCGGTTTCAAAAGAAGAAATTTTAGCCAACGACCGGATCTATGAGATATACATCAACAGATATACGCCTGACTCTGCTTCGGTAAATTATCTCTCAGCCTACCCTGATTCTGTAACGCTTATTGTATTTATGGGGAGCTGGTGCCGGGAATCAAAAAAATATATCCCCGGCTTGATGAAGACGCTAGAGCTTGCAGAGTCCGAATTTATAATCACAGAGTACATTGCGGTTGATCAGCAAAAAAAAATCCCCCAAATATTTTTAAAAGAGTTTGAGATCAAATATATTCCCACCGTAGTGGTTTTAAAAGGCAATAAGGAGTTAGGACGAATAGTAGAAAAACCACGCCAACTGATTGAAACTGATTTGATTCAGATTTTAGATTTAGGCAATGAAAAAAACGAGTAGAAAAATTAATTTTTCTTTTTACTCTATATAATAAATGCCTTATCTTTGGGATCTATTGAAACTAAGAATCGGTAGCTCAGTTGGTAGAGCAACGGCCTTTTAAGCCGTGGGTCGAGGGTTCGAGCCCCTCCCGATTCACACAGACACGAATTTTTTTAAGAATCTCTCTTGACCAGCCCCATACGATTGATCTCGGATGGGGTTTTTTATTTTAAGTCAATCCAGTGTTACAATAGGGCGAAGTTTTTGCAGAGTCTTTGGGCCGATACCGCGAATATTTGTTAGCTCATCCACACTGTTAAATCCGCCGCTCTCCAATCGATACTGTATGATCCGTTCAGAATAAGCAGGCCCAATTCCGGGAAGCAACTGCAGGGTAGGTCCATCAGCCGTATTGATGTTTATGGGAAACATGACATTTGTAGGGCTGCCGGTATCCACTTCATCAGCACGTAAATTTTTAGTTCCAATTTTTTTCGGAGCCTTCCAAAAGCCCTCCCCATTCTGTTGAGCTTCTTTTTCATACGTTTTAAATGCTTCCACAGAGTCTTGGTTTTGCCGGTAATAGACAGAAGTGGTTGCGAAGCCTTTTTCTAAAAGTATTTTATTAAGGCTTACGGGTCCATCGTCGTATTCCATTTCTACATAAGCTTGAAAAGCATTGTAACGGGCTTCGGGTTCTTTCCCATCAAAGCCAGTGAGGCGCACTTTTCGGCCCTCCAATAAATTTTGGAGATAATCAGCTACGGCACCGGAATAATAATCAGCAGAATCTCCCCCGGCATAAATGGAAGGTACATCGATACCCAAGAATCGAACTCCATAACCGAAGCCCGGGGCAACTTCAATTTCAAACCGGCTGCCATCAGAAATAGCATACACTTCATACCATTGGTCTATATTAATGGGTGGAGCGGGAGGGTAATCTTCTTCTTTAGCACGCTTCATCACTCCCATAAAGTCTTGGTAAAATTGATTGGTGATTCCATCAGAATAAATGATGAGGGTGTTTTCATCATTATTCATTTCAGCGTTCATAGAGAAGTTATAAGATCCGGCAACGGTAACTCCAATGTCGGAAGAGTCGGGATGCTCGGTATCCAGTAAAATTACTTTATGGTGAAGTTTACGCAGCTCATTGGCCGGCAAAATGGTTCGGTTTCCAGTACGAGCAGCTTCGGAGCCCCAAATTTCTCCGGCGCTTTCATATCGGCTATAAAAACTTCGGTCGATGACTCCACGGAGTAAGATTTCCCCCGAAGAAGTTTGATTCCACATCTGCTGACTGATAGGAATATTTGGGGTGATAGCAAAAGCCTGGAAGTTGATATCATGCTGGGCTTCATCTTGTATTAATGAAACAAGCCGCTCACTTACACTGGGCTTTGTTCGGTCTCGATTGACGGGGGCAAAATAAACTTCAACTTTAGTTCCCCCCACATCAAAAACATTCTGGCTGACATTCACTTTGTCTTTGTGAAATACGGAACGTCCGGCTTCAGGAGAATCGTCCGAATCTCCCCACATCTGTTCAAACTCTTCGGTATAAGCTTTAGCTACTTCGGAATCTTTAATAACGATGGTGTGATTCGTGTTGAATGCTCCGGTGTAGGTCATATTGGTAGACCCGGTCCAAACGTAGTCATCATTAGAGGAAGGGCTCAGGTAATCAATAACAGCAAACTTATTGTGCATGTCGGAGCCACTGTTAACTAAGTCATTGTCAATGATGGTTCCATCTGAGTTGTAGATATCTCCATCGTCATCTATGGAAATAATACCTCCGGATACCAGGATTTTCCAGATTTTGAGGTCGTAATCGCCGCCATCTGTCCGGTTATGATCGTCTGTAATTACCCGGATACGAACACCTCGGTGTTTAGCACGAACCAGAGCTTCGGCAATGCGAGGATGTTCAAAATCATAAATACAAAAATCGATACTGGTGGTAGCGGAATCAATCACTTCTTCGAGTGTGCCAATCAAGTCCCAGTTACTGTTACTAAGATTGTTTTGTGTGGCTACGGAATGGTCAGCAGGCATATTGAAATACACGTTTATCCATTCCTGATTTTGCCCAAAAGCTGAAAAGCTTCCGAAGAAAAAAAGCACAATAAAGAAGGGGCGAATAAATAGGGTTTGGTATCTCATAAACAGGAAAACACAGGATTGTACTTAATAGCCAAATTAATGTATTTTGATGGACAAACGGAAATCTACGGGCTTATTGATGAACCTACAATTTTTAAATCCATTACGTTGGAAAAAGTCTTTTCTTGCGCTTTTGCTAACCGCATTCGTTGTGGCTTGGTTCACCTTTATTGACTCATACAGCCTAAAAACCCGTTGGGATTTATACTCACAAAAGCAGGAGCTTAAAGAGCGTACCGCAGAGTTAGACAGTCGTTCAGAAGAGCTTAAAACAAAAATTGATAATTTGGATAAAGATCCTGCTCTGCTCGAAAAAATTGCTCGTGAGGAGTATGGGATGAGAAAACCCGGAGAAACAGTATATAAAGTAAAACGTGAGAAATAGTCCTGTTTGGTTCAAGCAGGTTAGCCTGCTATCTTCTCGAAGTAAAAAACAGTAAGCCTTCTAAACGTAATTGAATGAAAGCCATTGGTGTAGATCTTGGTGGTACCAACATTAAAGCCGCCGTTGTTGATGATAAAAAAGGAATAATTGAACAGGTAACCACTCCCACTCAAGCCAATCTGGGAAAAGAACACCTTCTCAATCGAATCAGTGAAACGGTTAAAGATTTAGTAAAAAAGAACGAGATTATCGGAATCGGGCTGGGACTTCCGGGGATGGTTTCCAAAGATCAGACAACTGTAAGAAACCCACCTAACTTACCCGGCTGGATAGAAGTAAATGCAGCCGAAGAGATCTCAAAAAGAACAAATATTCCCTGCAAAATCGAGAACGACGCAAACATTGCAGCCTTGGGCTCGCTTCATTTTGGTATCGGCAAGAAGTTCGACAGTTTCATTATGATTACTCTTGGAACCGGAGTAGGTGGTGGAATCATTATAGATCGTAACCTATATAAAGGCACAGGTGGCATGGCGGGAGAGTTAGGCCATGTGATTATAGATTACCACGGACCTCTTTCAAATAGTGTGACTCGTGGAACCGTTGAAGCTTATTTAGGGCAACGTTTTTTGAGTAGGTTTGCTGCTGACCTGATCACACAAAACCCATCAAATCCATTATATAAAAAGTTCTCTGGCGATTTCGACAACTTGGAACCGGTTGATTTGACTGCTGCTGCTAAAGAAGGAAATGATCTAGCCATCGAGATATTAGCCAAAAGTGGGCAGCGGCTCGGCTATGCAATCATAAATTATGTGCATATGATGGACATTCGAAAGTTTGTGGTAAGTGGAGGTGTTTCAAAGGCAGGTGATTTCTTATTTGAGCCTGCAAAAGAGATTGTACGAAAACATATGATGGAGCCGTTTAAAGAAGGCTTTGAGCTGGTATATGAAGATCTTGGTAATGACAGTGCATTATTAGGTGCAGCCGGGCTGGCTTTCGATTCGTTTTCTTAACTAAATATCCCCATGCTTATCGTCATTAAGACATATACGGGCAAATACATGATGGGTATTTGCCTGTTTTTTTTGATGACGCTGCCTCTTGCCGCTCAGCAGGCTGACAGTACAGCTACATCCCCAACCGACACATCCCGGGTGCAGCCATTATCTTCAGCTCCGGGCGGAAGTAATTCTGTTCCTGATGATGCCGTTCAGTTTCAGTCCTCAGATTCTCTAATCATTGATTTTACAACGGGGAAAAAGGCTTTTCTATTTGGATCAGCTAAGGTAAAGCATACTTCGGGAGAGCTTAATTCCGGCGAAATCAATATGGATATTGATAACTCTACGGTAGAAGCAAAAACGCTGACTCCGGAAGATACACTTTCACGTCCCGTCTTAATTCGCGAAGATGATGAGATTAAGAGTACCCGAATACTGTTTAACTACAAGACGAAGAAGGGAAAGTTTGAGGCCGCACAGGTACAGATTTCGGAAGGGCATTTAATAGGATCCAAGATTAAGAATGTGAATGAGAGTGAAGTGTATATTCAGAATGGCATCTATTCTACGTGCCCGCCGGAGTATCTCTATTATTATCTGAAAGCCAAAAAAATGAAAGTGGTTGATCAGGATGAATTGTTCTTTAGCAATGCGAGGCTTTATATACTGGATATTCCTTATCCACTCATTTTCCCATTTGGGTATGTGCCAACAGATATTGAGAAAAAGAGGTCGGGGTTATTAACTCCTACTTATGCCTTTCAAAATCAAAATAATCGAGGTCTTGGTTTACAAAATGTGGGTTGGTTCCAATACTTCAATGATTATATAACTGGACAGGTAGATGGCGATATTTATACATCAGGAACCTTCTATCTAAATGGATTGATGCAATATCGGAATACTGATCAGTATAGCGGTTCTGTTAGGCTTGGGTATTCTAAAGATCGTGGCTTAGAGCCCACGGATCCTGATTTTGAAGAAGCAATTCAAAGATCGATAGCGGTTCAGCATAATCAGACTATTTCCCCCTATGCTTCTGTTTCAGCAAACGTGAATTTAAGAACAGCAGACTTTCTGAAGCGAAATTCATATGATATTAATGACCGTGCTGAAACAAACTCGAACTCAAAGGTGGCTTATAACTATAACCATCCTGAAAATTTATTCACCTTTAGTACAAACGCCCAGTTAAATCAAAACTTCAGTAATTACTCTACCAGGCTGAATGGACCTGCTGCCAATTTTCGGCTTAAGACGTTTTCTCCATTTCAAAGTAGTGGTTCGGGAACCGGCCAACAGGCATGGTATGAAAGTATCAATATGAGCTATAACAATAGCTTACGTTCTCGCTTTAACTATGACCCAATAGATGCAGACAGTGCAGAGATATCCTTTTTTGATGCATTGACGGATCGGGATCTCTACGAACAGGCCACCGGAAACGAGAACTATATTCAGGCAGGGTTCCAGCAAACAGCCGGACTCCAAGTTGGCCAACTGGTGCCAAGTCAATTTTTGAATATATCTGCCAATGTGAACTATAACGAATATTGGTATCCGTCGACGATCCGAAGAACATATGACCCGGATTTACAGGAAGATGTTACTGAAAAGGTATATGGTTTTGAAGCAGCTCGGGATTTCAGTACCGGATTAAATTTCAGCACAACGGTGTATGGAATTTCAAACGCCAGAATTGGAAGCCTTCAAGGCTTTCGGCATACTGCCCGCCCAACCATAGGGTTTTCATATCGCCCTGACTTTAGTAAAGAGCAATGGGGCTATTACAGAACAGTTCGAACGGATAGTGTAGGTAATACTCAGCGTTATTCTATTTTTGAAGACGCTATTTTTGGAGGTCCCGGAAGAGGAGAGCAGAGGGCAATAAATTTTTCAATAAGGAATGTATTTGAAACTAAAGTCATCAAAAGGGATAGCACGGGCGAGGTTTCAGAGAGAAACCTGCGGTTTATTGATAATCTTTCTTTAAGCAGTTCTTATAATTTTGCCGCAGACAGTTTGAATCTTAGTGACCTTAGGGCATCTATAAGTTCAAGTGCTATTTCTGGGTTGAATTTAAACGCCTCAGCAAACTTCTCTTTCTATGATACAGATTCTACAGGGCGTGAAATTAATCAATACCTAATTGAAGAGGGTAAAAAGCTAGCTCAGCTACAATCATTTTCTCTGAATGCGAGTACATCTTTTCGAGGTGGCAACGGAATACAGGTCTATACTCCAGAATATCGCCGAAGATATGATCCTTATGATCAGTCAATATTTCATCCCGTTGATTCACGGTTTGGGTTAGAGCCGGTTCCGGATTTCAGTTCGCCGTGGAGTGTGTCACTTAATTTTAGTTACAGCTGGAACTACCGATTTGGTGAAAAACCCAATAAAAGAGCAACGTTAAGAGCATCTCAAATTTCTTTTAATCTTACCCCAAAATGGAAATTTAATACTGATGTTGGGTATGATTTTATAGCCAAAGAATTTACACCGTCGCAGTTCTCTCTATCCCGGAATCTTGAATGCTGGAATCTGTCTTTTCAGATTAATCCATTCGGAGAATTTCAGTACTACTTCTTCCGCTTAAGTGTAAACAGTTCTCAAATCCAGAGTTTATTTCAGAAACTTCCGGTCTTGAAAAACCTTGAGAGAAGTTCAAGTCCCTCCGGAAGAGGCTATGGGTATTAAAAAGAAGTTCTTTTTAACCATTGCCAAGTGCAATCAGCTATAATGCGCGCGCCTTCTTCATTAGGGTGAGAGTCTTCGGGAATGCGAATGGATTCCAGATTCCCGGAAACTGTAGAATCAACACATGCTGTATTATCGAAAAAGGGATAGGGTTTTTTAGGTGAGGTTGGGTGGGCATTCAACCAGTTATAAAGTCGGGTTGTGTGATTTGGTTCGTCACCATTTTTAAAAAATCCGGTTGTTGTAACAATTAGCTGACACCCATTATCGATACACCAATCGTCAATTTTCTCAAATAATGAAATACCGAGATTCAGGGAATAATCAGAAGTCAAATACAGTTCTTCTTGTTCAGGTATCGCAACGGAAGAAGTTTTCTGATTAAAGTTAGGGGCTGAAGTAGCTAAGGGTTAATGTTTGGTGTTCTTATACCATGATTTTAATTGTTTTAGCAGCTCTGCATGATCGCCTCCATTGAAGCGCCATTCACATTCCTTTAAAAACCAATAGAAATT